>Ga0308171_1000342_pt1 | contig 112977 bp, 109 predicted proteins | sample PhyGR1_FD_202135 | JGI IMG/M metagenome (GOLD analysis project Ga0308171, IMG submission 202135) | Phyllosphere microbial communities from UC Gill Tract Community Farm, Albany, California, United States - DLSLSG.R1 | ecosystem: Host-associated > Plants > Phyllosphere > Unclassified | place...
AAAAATTCAATATTATCAAATCTCGTTTTGATATTGTATCAATTTTTCAAAAACACTCTTAGTTGTGGGTTTAGATGAATTTGTATTAAAAATAAACATTCCGCTTTCAATATTGAAAAAATATTTTTTTGTATTATCTGAAACTGAAAACCATTTTAAAAGTCCGTTCACAATATTGATGTCTTCCCATTTTATGGAACTTTCATCAAGAGGAAAAATATGAGGATTTTGATGCAAAGTATCTACAAAATGAATATCTCTGCCCTCAACATAAATCATTCCACTTCCCTGAAAAGCTTTTATTTTAAAAAATTGGTTCTGAGTATCCCCAATATTGTAACGAACAAAAGCATAATACTCAGGAGAACCGATTTGTTCGAGTAAAAGTTTCTGTTTTTTCTTTCTGCTTTTTGCCGCAAGGTAAGCTATGAGAAAAATAATCGCAGGAATTGAAAACAAGAATAGTAGAAAAAAAATAATTAAAATAACTATTGAATCCATAAGTTTTATTTTTTTTAATTATAATTTGCGATGCCTTTCAAACTTTTTATTTCTATCAAATAAATACCTGTAAGTCGCTAATTTTCTTGTCACAGTTGTATCTAAGTTTTCAGCAATTTTTATCATCTTAGGATTAAAATCACCGATCCACTGAAGTTCTGTGGTCTTAAAATCGGTATATTTTCTAAGATGTTGGGTTCCTTCCCAGATCATGTATCCTTCAAGACCTTTTCTTTGCCACTCCGGAACAACACCAAAAACGAGACCAACCATTTTTTCATTTTTTCTGAATTTTTTAATCCATAAAAATTTTAATTTCTCAAACCATCCGAATTTTCCGTGTAAATATTTAAACCACTGGTTCAAGTCCGGAATATTCATCCACATCGCAACGGGTTTCCCGTTATGATATACATACCAGGAAATGTGTTCATTAATAATGGGTTTCATGGTCTTAAACATTTTCAGGGTTTTTGCTTCATCCAGACATTTTCCTTCTCCATGTGCAGCCCAGGCTTTATTGTAAATTTCTGTGAAATCTTTAGCAAATTTTTCCAAATTATTCTTTTTCATTGATATTGCGGAAATCTCAGGATTCTTGCTGTGCTTGGCATGCATGACTGTAAAAACTCTTGAAACTTCAGCGAAAATGGGTCTTGAAAAGCATAGCTGCTCAAAATAAATATTGAATCCATATTTCTCAAAAAGATCTTTATAGTAAGGGAAATTATAATTCATTCCATACAAAGGTTCGACAAAACCATCAATTAAAAGTCCCCAGAATTTATCACGTTCCCCGAAGTTGATCGGTCCGTCCATCGCTTCCATTCCTCTTTGCTGAAGCCAGTTTTTACAATAATCAAAAATAAAATTGGCTGTTTCCTGATCATTGATACAGTCAAAAAAACCGATTCCTCCTGTCGGTTGTTTCTGTTCATACAGGGTGTTAACAAAAACGGCAACTTTTCCTACGGTTTCATTTTCCTTATTTTTAAATAAAAACCGAGAACATTCTCCACTTTTAAAAAACTTGTTTTTTTCGGGATTGAAGAATTCTTCAATATCTTTATTTAAAGGTCTGATATAGTTTTTGTCATGCCGATAAAGTCTTGCCGGAAACTCTAAAAATTCTTTTCTGTGACTTTCATTTTGTACTTCTTCAACAGTAATCATAGCATTTGATGAAAATGGAGGTGAAAGATAATATTTTTCGCTTATTTTGAAATTAATAAAACAGATATTATCCGTATTTTTGCTGCAAATTAAATAAAAATGGTTGATTTTACGGATAACGATGATGACATTTTCACAGGAAAAGAACATACGCCTATTAGGAAAGATGCTTTTGACAAATCACCAGAAGAAAAAATAGAGAAAATAACCGAGCTTTTTGGTGAAATTATGGAAACATTGGGTCTTGATATGACCGATGATTCCTTAAAAGATTCACCAAAACGTGTTGCTAAAATGTATGTAAATGAAATTTTCGGAGGACTTCTTCCTGAAAATAAACCGGGGATTTCTACCTTTTCAAACAAATATAAATACCGCCAGATGTTGGTGGAAAAAGATATTACAGTATATTCGTTCTGTGAACATCATTTTTTACCGATTATCGGAAGAGCTCATGTTGCTTATATTTCGAGCGGTGAGGTAATTGGTCTTTCAAAAATTAACAGAATTGTTGATTATTATGCGAAAAGACCACAGGTTCAGGAAAGATTAACGATGCAGATTGTAGATGCATTGAAAGATGCGCTGGGAACACAAAATGTTGCCTGTATTATTGATGCAAAACATCTTTGCGTAAATTGCAGAGGAATTAAAGATACCGCAAGTTCTACGATTACGGCAGAATTGAGTGGGATTTTCAGAACGAATCCTATTACAAGACAGGAATTCCTTCATTATGTAGGGAGTCATGCGAAATTGGATTATTAATATTTAGAATAATGATAAAATTTAAAAAGGTTTCAGATAAGATTTTTGTAACAACCATTATTTGTTGTTGCCGTAAATGCTGTTGTTAAAAGATTTGAATCTTTTAATGAATTAAACTTTAAACTAAATTAAAATCATTTATATTAAAAAAGAAAACGATGCAACTAAAAATATACAACTCGCTTGCAGGCGAAAAAGAAATATTTAAACCAATTTTAGAAGGAAATGTCGGAATGTACGTTTGTGGACCCACGGTTTATAGCAATGTGCATTTGGGAAATGTGAGAACTTTTCTTTCTTTCGATTTTATTTACCGAAGCTTGATGCATTTGGGTTACAAGGTGAGATATGTAAGAAATATCACCGATGCAGGCCACCTTACAGACGATGGAGACGTGAATAACGACCGATTTGTCAAGCAAACCCGTCTTGAAAAATTAGAGCCAATGGAAATCGTACAGAAATATACGGTTGATTTTCATAAAGTATTGGATATGTTCAATTTATTACCTCCTAATATTGAGCCGACAGCAACAGGTCATATCGTTGAACAAATTGAATTAACGCAAAAATTAATTGAAAAAGGTTTTGCCTACGAAAGCAACGGTTCTGTCTATTTCGATGTGTTGGAATACAATAGAAGAGGCTTGAATTATGGTGAACTTTCAAAAAGAAATATTGAAGAACTTTTCGCCAACACCCGTGATTTAGACGGGCAGGGTGAAAAGAAAAATCCGCAGGATTTTGCCCTTTGGAAAAAGGCTTCTCCGGCACACATTATGAGATGGAATTCGCCCTGGGGAGAAGGTTTCCCGGGATGGCATCTTGAATGTACAGCAATGAGCACAAAATATTTAGGGGAGACTTTCGACATTCACGGGGGTGGCATGGATTTGAAATTCCCTCACCACGAGTGTGAAATCGCACAGGGAAAAGCTTGCAATGATGCTTCTCCGGTAAATTACTGGATGCATGCCAATATGTTGACAATGAATTCTCAGCGTATGAGTAAATCAACAGGGAATTATATTTTGCCAATGCAGTTGATGACTGGTGAAAATGATTTCTTTGAAAAACCTTTCCATCCTTCGATTGTGCGTTTTTGCTTCCTGCAGGCTCATTACAGAAGTGTTTTAGATATTTCTAATGATGCCATGTTAGCAAGTGAAAAAGGTTTCATCAGATTAATGGAGGCGGTTAAAGTTTTAAACTCAATTGCTCCGAATGACGAAAAGCAATCAGGTTTCGATTTGGAAGAGTGGAAAACTAAAGCCTACGATGCTTTAACCGATGATTTCAATTCTCCGGTTTTGATCGCTCATTTATTTGAAGCCGTAAAATATATTTTTGCTTTGAACGATGCTAAAGAAACGATCTCTACGAAAGATTTAGAGGATTTAAAATCAACATTAAATGCTTTGATTTTCGAAGTTTTAGGATTACAGGCAATCGAAGAAAATAATAACGAAAAATTAGATCAGACATTACAGGTTTTAATTGAGCTGAGAAATCAGGCAAGAAAATCCAAAAACTTTGATCTTTCAGACCAAATTCGTGATAAACTTCTTGCAGAAGGTATTGAACTGAAAGACGGACGAGACGGAACTTCTTACGTTTTGAACTAAAATTTTTAAAATAATTATATGAACTCTCACATTTTTTGTGGGAGTTTTTTTATGCATTATACTGTCATTCTGAAGGGAGTGGGCATAATCTCTTAGTTTGTATTGATTGAGATTCTTCTTTCGTCAAAATGACAAGAGCATAGTATAAATAAATTCTTATTCCAACCTAAGATATTTTTTTAATTTTAATCTGAAAATTATGTAACTTAGTTATAATAAAATGATTAAGCTTAAATTTATATACTATGAAAAGACATTTATTCCCTTTATTTTTGCTGTTGATCGGGGCAAATGCTTCTGCACAGCAAGATTTTTTTGCTTTGGTCGGAAAAGATACACCGAGTATTATTTTCAATGATTTTCGGGCATTTGATGTAACGAGCGGTACTTCCGGAGAGCAAATTTTCACATCAGATTCTTCTGCTAAAGTTTTTTCGCAGGTAAGAAACGGTTCTGTGGCTGAAGATAAAAATTCATTCAGTAATTCTCAGTCGGTTAATATTGCAACATTGGCTTATGATCCTACCAATAATAATCTGGTATATATGCCGATGTATTCGTCAAATATCTATGTTTTAAACCAAAAAACCAAAGAGATTACGCTGGTTGAAAATACTGTGGCAAGAGTCACGTCATGCGACATCAATTCTCACATGACTCGAATGACAACGGGTTATGATGGAAATATTTATGCGATCAACAATGCGGGAACTCAGTTTTTACAGATCAGCAAAAAAGGAAATCAATATGTCGTAAATGATTTGGGAATCATTAAAGATGATGCTTCCAACGGAAAAAATTCTTTTACCACGATTGAAACCGGTTTTGGAGGAGATATGATTGCTGATGCAGAAAATAATTTCTATGTTTTCTCAGCTTCAGGAAGTGTTTTCAAGGTTTCACCTAAAGAATTGAAGGCAAAATTCGTAGGCAAAATTTCAGGTATTCCTGAAAATTATTCGGTGAACGGCTCTGCGGTAGATTCTAAAGGAACAGTGGTGATTGCGAGTGCAAAAGGAGCTCCTTTATATGAAGTTGATTTGAATACTTTACATGCAAAACAAATTGCTGGTGAACAAAATTTGCATATCTACGATTTGGCGAGTAAATATTTCGCCAATGATAAATTGACTTCAACGAATGTTTTTGCCAATGTTGATATTTATCCAACAAGAGTTGAGGAGAAACTGATCAATGTAAATGTAAACGATAGAAATGTAAAAGGAAACCTTAAAATGACTGTTTTCGATTTGTCAGGTAAGAGCGTAATAAATCAAAGTTTGTATGTAAAAGACGGATCTTTGAATCAGCAGATTTATCTTAAAAATTTGGTAAGTGGTGCCTATTTGGTAAACATTGCCGATGAATCAGGAAAAATATTATTAAACAAGAAAATTCTGGTAACGGAATAATCTTTGATACAATTAAAATATGAAACCTTTTCAGATAATGAGAAGGTTTTTTTTAATGAATATTTGATATTCAATGCATTCTGTTTTTGAGGATTATAACGTATTTTTATAAAAAAAAGATAAATGAAGCTATATTTTAATGTCGGTTATACAGCAAAAGCTGGGGGAAAATTATTGCTGATCGTTGATGAGAAAGAGGTTTCACACAGTCATCTTATGTTTTGCGGAGATAATAGATCGTGGAAATGTGAGGTTGATTATTTTTCAAAATCGATTTCTTATAAATATCAGCTTGTAGATCATAAAGGAAATATTCTGAGGGAAGAATTTGTTTCTCACCGTCTCAATTTTCCGCACAATTACAAAGAGTTCATTATTTTTGATCAATGGAATAATAAGAATTTTCCCGAAAATTATTTAAATAACAAAATTCTTTACAACAAACTGAATCATTTTGTTCCTGAGAAAAATTCAATTTTAAAAAAGCATACACATCTTTTCAGAATTGAAGCTCCTCTTTATAAACCCAATTGGAAGATTGTACTTATCGGAAATATGGCTTCATTGGGAAACTGGAATTATGAAAAAGCGATTCATTTAGCTCAGACAGATTTTGGAATTTGGGAAACTTCTGTTGAAATTCCTGAAAATGAATTAATACAGTACAAGTATTGTCTTTACGATACCGAAGAGAAAAAAATAATCGATATTGAAGCGGGCGAAAATCGATTTACTCAACCCAATCAGACAAAAGATGTTTTGCAGATTGTTTCTGATCATTATTTTAAATTTAAACTTTCACAGATGTATCACGATGCGGGAGTTGCGGTGCCTGTATTTTCGTTGAGAACAGAAGATGGTTTTGGAGTGGGAGAGTTTGCAGACTTGAAAAAACTGGCAGATTGGGCAAATGAAACGAATCTTGGGATTATCCAGATTTTGCCTATCAATGATACAACTGCCAATTATACATGGACCGATTCTTACCCATATGCTGCGGTTTCTGTTTACGCATTGCATCCACAGTATATCTCATTGGAAAATCTTGATTTTAAATTACCGAAAGAATTAGTTGAAGAATATAAGTCTGAGAAATCAGTATTAAATTCTTTAGAATTAATCGACTACGAAAAGATGATTTCCGGAAAATGGAAATATCTGAAAGCTGTTTTTGAAACCGGTAAAGACAAAATTTATAAAGACAGAATTTTTAAAAAGTTTATAAAAGATAACGAATCCTGGCTAGTTCATTATGCTGCATTTTGCGTGTTGAGAGACAAGTATAAAACTCCGAATTTTAATGAATGGAAAACGCATAAAAAATATATCGCAGGAAAAATTACTCCGTTTTTTACGACTAAAAGTAAAGATTATGATGCGTCAATGCTTCATGCTTGGGTTCAGTATCAGCTTCATAAACAACTGAAAGAGGCGGTCGATTACACACATCGTTTGGGGATTTCCTTGAAAGGAGATCTGCCTATTGGGATTTACCGATATTCAGTGGAAGCCTGGACTGAACCCGAATTGTTTGGAATGGATTTTCAGGCCGGAGCACCACCGGATCAGTTCACAGAATTAGGTCAGAACTGGGAGTTTCCGACTTATAATTGGGAAGCCATGAAAGCCGACGGTTATAAATGGTGGATCAACAGATTTAAAGCATTGGAACAATATTTTGATGCGATGAGAATTGATCATATTTTAGGGTTTTTCAGAATCTGGAGAATGCCGATTTCCGCAACGCAGGGGATCCTGGGATATTTCTATCCTGCGGTTCCAGTTTCTTTAGAAGAATTCAGTGCCAGACATATTCCGTTTAATATTGACAGATATTGTAAGCCATTTATCAATGATGAGATTCTCAAGAATTATTTCGGAGAAAATATTGATAAAGTTTTTGAATTTATCAGTGATAATCAAGACGGAACTTATTCATTTAAAGAAGAATTTAATACACAAATAAAATTATCAGATTTCTTTAAGAAAAATTCTCGTGGCTCGATTGAAGAACAGTTGATTTTCCTTTGTGCCAACGTTTTATTTTTAACTGAAGAAAGAGGAGATGAGGTTGTTTATCATCCGAGATTTAATGTTTATAAAACAGAATCTTATAAATATTTATCAGATTGGGAGAAAAAATCGATTTATGATTTGTATCAAGATTATTTTTTCAAAAGACAGGATCATCTTTGGCGAGAAAAGGCAATGGAAAAGCTTCCGGTAATTTTAAATGCTACAAAAATGTTGATCTGTGGTGAAGATTTGGGAATGGTTCCGGATTGTGTACCTGAAGTGATGGATGAATTGGCAATTATTGCTTTAAAAGTTCAAAGAATGCCTTCCGGTGATGTTCCTTTTTCTAATCCGAAAAATGCAGGTTATCTGAATGTGGTTACGGCTTCATCTCATGACAGTTCTACTTTAAGACAATGGTGGAAGGAAGATCCGGCTTTAACGCAGAAGTATTTTAATCAACAATTAGTTCAATACGGGAAAGCACCGGAAGAACTGGATTCTGATTTGGCTGAAATCATTATGAAACAACATCTTTATAATGATGCCATGTTGGCAATTTTCCCGATTCAGGAATTTTTAACTACAGATAAAGAGCTCACAAATCCTAATATAGAAAACGAAAGAATCAACAATCCCGCAGTTTTTCCACATTACTGGCGCTACAGAATGCATCTGGATCTGGAAAACTTAAAAGATCATAAATCTTTCAACGAAAAGATAGCAGGCTGGGTAAAAGATAGTGGAAGATCGTAAATTTAACATTTGATTATCAAATACTTAATAATAAATATAAAGAAGTTTTATCGAAAGATTTAACTTCTTTTTTGTATTTATATCAAAAAGGTAGAATTAAATATTCTACTATATTAACCAATTAACGACTATAAAAATGAAAAAAATATTAATCAGTTTTGCTTTGAGCATAGCAACTTTGTCTTTTGCTCAGCAGTATCCAAACAACGGATATGGAAATGATGACGGATATTATCAGAATGATGGAGAATATTATAGCGATCAGGATGATCAGAATTATTTCCCTGATGATTATTACTACAATTATCCACAGGATTATTATCCCGGAGATTATTATCAGACGAATTACAATGACTATAGGAATAGTATCGTAAGTATCAACTGGAATGTATTTTTTGCACAAAACAGACTGAACAGTTGGCAGATGGATCAGATTATGAGATTAAATAATCTGTATGTTAATTTTTCAACTTGGAATAATTTCTACAGATATAATCCTGACAGATGGTATTATGACAGATTCTATGCATTGCAGAGAATCATGGGACCAAGAGTTTTCGTAGTTTTTCAAAATAATTATTACAGAGGTAGCAGTCCGGTAGTGTATTTCCAGAATTACAGAAGAACGCATTACGCATCCATTTGCAGACCGATGCCTCGTTACAGAAATGTGAACATTAATATTTACAGAGTTGAAAGAAATAATTTCCGTAGAAATGATAATCCAACTTTCAATATTGTAAGAAGCCAAAGACCTAATAACGGATTCAGAGGTGGTGTAAGAGATGGTAATAACGGAGGTTTCCGTAATCAGGCAGAGAATAGAAATAATAATTCCGGAGGTTTCAGAAATGATAATAACGGAGTGAGAAATAACAGCGGAGGTTTCAGAGGAAACAGCGATAATGGAGGAGGAAGACCTAATGGTGGTTTCAGAACTGAAAGAGCCGAGAATAACGGAAGCGGAGGGGTAAGAAACAATGGTGGATTCCGTGGAAATAGTGAACCGAGACGTCAAGAAGCTCCGAGACGAGAAAACAGTAGCGGAGGTTTCAGAAACGGAAATGATGGCGGTTCAAAAAGAAGTGAAAATTCCGCACCGAGACAAAATAATGGTGGCGGTTTTAGAAACGGATTTGCAAAAAATTAATTTTCATATATTATATTTAAGTGGTGTGAGGGCAGGTTTTAGGATCTGCTCTTTTTTCATTTATTTGATTTGAATTATCAATATTTAAATTTAACATTTTTTATGAATAATTCCATTTAACTAATAGTTTGTTTGATAATCAAAAAGATGTATAACAATTAATTAAAGATTTAAAAACATGAAAAAATTAGTTTTAACAATAGCAATGATTGGATTTGGAAGTTTTGCAATGGCTCAGCAGGTAATTCCTCAAGACAAAGAGGCAAAGAAAGCAGAATTCCACCAGAAGCATCAGCAAAAAGAGCAGGAACGTTTGGCTCAGATGCAAAAAGATCTAAACCTTAATCAAGGTCAGGTAGAAAAAATAAAAGCACTTCATGACAGAAGAAAATCTGAAATGAAGGCTGAGTTTGATAAAAATAAAGATCAAAGACAGGCAAAGATGGAAGAGATGAAGGCGAAAAGAGCGCAGATGGATGCAGATATGAAGCAGATTTTAACTCCTCAACAGTATGATAAATGGCAAGCAGACAGAAAAGCAAAAATGGAGCAGAGAAAAGTAGCGATGAAGGAGAGAGGAGCAAAAATGCATAAGCCAATGAATACGGCTCCGGATGCAAATTAATCATACATAATTTTTATTAAATTTTTTGATTTCGGGGTTTTATTACCTAATTTTGACCGTAAATTTATTACTTATGATAAGCGAAAAAATTGCACAGTTAATTAATGAACAAATAGGTCACGAACAATACGCTGCACAATATTATCTTTCTATGTCGGCATGGTTTTCCAGTAAAGATCTGGACGGGATTGCCAATTATTTCAGAGTGCAGAGCAAAGAAGAATTGATGCATGCTGATAAAATGTTTGATTATTTGAACGATGTGGGCGGAGAAATTATCATAGGAGAAATTGCTAAACCACCACACGAATTTGATGGTGCGATCGATATCTTCCAGAAAGCATTGGAACATGAGAAGAAAGTGACAAAAAGTATTTTTAATATCGTGAAAAATGCTAACGATGAAGGTGATTTTGCAACAACTTCTTTCTTACAGTGGTTCATCAATGAGCAGGTAGAAGAGGAAGCAAGCGCCTCTCAGTTGGTTACTAAAATAAAAATGGTAAGCGATAACCCATCGGCTTTGTATCTTTTTGATCAGGAATTGGCACAGAGAGTTTTTGTTCCGGATCCGAAAGCGTAATTTAATTTATTTTTTATCAATATAAAGATTTCGGCGGCACCAAAGGTGCCGCCGAAATCTTTAAAGATATATAAGTTGTGTCTTCAATACCTTTCTCCCCAGGCTTTCTAGGATTCTTTTATAATTTTCAATCTGTTTATCGTTTTTCTCAGTTTCTTCGCCGGTTTTAAAATCAACAATCATATAGCCTTCATCACTTTTCAAAAGTCGGTCGGGACGATACATTTTGCTTTCTCCGTTTTCTGAGATCATGATGTCTTTTTCATTCAGAACTTTCCACTTTTCATCGAAGAATTCAGAATACATCTCAATAATTTCGTATAGATCCTTTTGAATTTTCGTTCTTTCTTCTATCGTAATCTGACCTTCCAGCACATAACTTTCTAAAACCTTCGCAATATCTTTTTCAGTATTGATTTTTGATAACAATTCATGTACAAAAAGACCGATTCTCACCTTTTCATTTCTTACCTGATAGTTTTTTGAGGGCGTTGTAATCTTTATAGAAGTACTTATCTCATTAACATTTTTAAGATTCCTGATATTTTGGGTTTTGAAAGATGAGGTCTTGTCCTTTGAATATTTTTTCAACGTTTCAGGATTCGTTTCGTACAAATCAAATTCATCAAGATTTTCAGAATTTTTAGATTGGAGAAATTCCAGAAGTTCAAGATTATTTGAGGTTTTATTGGCTTTCTGAATGTAAAAAAACAACTGTTCTACGGGTCGGGTAGTTGCCACATATTGCAAACACAATCGGTCTACAAAGTTTTTGTAAGAATTCTGGACATTAAAAAACAGTATTTCTTCATCATACACTTCAAGATTTTTGTTGAACTGATTGATATTAACCGATTTCAACGCCGAATTGTCATTAGTTTCAAACCAATTGGAAAATTCAGCATCACGATTTTTATTCATCATCGGAATAAAAACAATAGGAAATTCCAGACCTTTCGCTTTATGAATCGTCATAATCTGAATGGCATCAATATTTTCCGAAGCCTGAATGGTGTAAGTTGATGCTTCCTCATCCCAATATTTCAAAAATTCTTTCGTATTCGCACCCGCATTTTGTGTGAAGTTGAACAACATTTCCAAAAAGTTGAGAAGAAAATCTGTTTCTTTAGTTTCAAATGAAAATTCGTTGATGTAATATTCTACAAAATTGTATAAATTAAACTTAGGAAAATTTTCCTGTTTAAGCTGTAAAGAATAGTTGTTGTGAATGAACTGTAAAACCTCTTCATGCGATTCAATCTCCAGGATTTTCATCATTTCCATGGTAAAATCGGTCATGCGAATTCTTCCCAGTTTATTAAGATAATACATCATCATAATCAGATTCTGCTTACTTTTTGGGTTCATCTCCCATTTCAGAAACTCAATGATCGCCTTTAAGGTATTGGATAATTCTAAAGTAAGTCCTTTATCAGAAATCGTTTTAATATTGGTTTCTTCACCATGATAATTCACTTTCAGATTTCCTAATTTTTGGGAATAACTGAAAATATCAAAATTTCCGCGGCAAAGAATTGTGATGTCTGAAAATTTAAATCCGTTATCAAGACTTTCCTGAATGTCTTTCTGCATTCGCTCAGACGTATCATTGTAGAAATCTTCGTTGGTGAGATTTTCAATTAAATTAACTTTAACACGACCTTCTTTGCTGGATTTTGCATTTTGTTCGGCATCAGTACCGAAAATATTTTTATGTTCCTGCGCCAAATCTCTTGAATGAAATTCATACAATTCATTATTGAAGTGAACAATATTTTTTGCACTTCGCCAGTTATCTTTCAATACTAAAAGTTCGGCCTGTTTGGGAGAAAATTCTTTTTTATTGATAATGTCAAGCATTAATTTACTTTCTCCGCCACGAAAACGGTAAATACTCTGTTTTGGGTCACCCACCAACGTAAAAGAAGTGTTTTCTGAGGAAACGGAATGATCTCTCAGCGGAACAAAATTCTGCCATTGCAATTCCGAAGTATCCTGAAATTCATCGAAGAAATAATGCTGAAACTGCGCACCTACTTTTTCATAAATAAAAGCAGAGGGTTCATTTTTAAGATTTTCATTGATCAGAATATTGAATTTTGAAAGTAAAACCAAGTCGTTCTCTTCCTCAATTTTTTTCAATTCATCCTGAATATCTTTATTAACTTTTAAAGGAAGAAGCGCCGATAAAATTTTCTCTTTTTTCTGCGTTTCAATATATAAAAGAATCAGTTTCATTCTGTTTTCCAGCAGTTGTTCCAGAATTTCTAAAATTTCAGATTCTTTGTTTTTTGCTTTTGCAGAAGTACCTTTCCTGTAGTTATTCACAACCGATTCCTCTGCCGTGGTTGGAAAAGGAAATCCGGGTCTTTTTTGATGATAAAAGTCTAAAACTTTAGTAAAAAATCCTCCGATTCCATTTTTTCCCTGTGCAAAATCTTCAATTTCAATATTTCTTGATTTAAATAAGTCTATAGATTGTGTTGCCAGTTTTACAGCTTGCTTTTTATTGGTGACGATTTCTTTTCGGAGCGTATTTTTTATTGTTTCATAATTCGTATTATCGAAATCTTTATTATCTTTAAGATGTTCATAATGAATATCTTTTACAAACTCCTTTGCTGAATTATACAGGTTTTTATTTAAATTAATTCTCTCATTATTCTCCAGACTATAATCTACATAATCCATAAAAGAATTAGAAATTACATCATTTTCCCCGATTTGATCGAGCATTTTGTCAACAGCTTCAATCAAAAAAGGTTCTGCTTCAATTTCAAGGTTAAAATTTTTAGCTAATCCCAATTCATAAGAAAAACTTCTTACCAGACGAGAGTTGAAACGGTCTATTGTACCAATATTTAAAGTGGAATAATTGTGAAGAATGTAATCCAACAGCTTTTTAGCACGAATATGCAGTTCGTCAATTGTAATCTTCAGTCTTTCTTCCTCAAATGCTTTTTGGATGTTTTTTAAATCTGCATTGTCTGCAAAACTGTCTTTAGAAAAATTTTCCAGCCAGGACAGAATTCTTTCTTTCATTTCATTGGCGGCTTTATTGGTAAAGGTAAGCGCCAGAATGTTTCTGATAGAATACTGCTGATTGGGATATCGAAGACAGATCATCAAAAGTCTCTGAACCAAGGCATAAGTTTTCCCTGATCCGGCGGAAGCATTGATGACTGTATATGAATTTTGCATTTCGTAAATGAGATTGAAAGTGCAAGTTAACTAATTTTTAAAGTAAATTTTAACAATTACAATGCTTCATTTAACAGTTTTTGAAACAAATCTCTAAAAGAAGTCCCAAAACACGTTAACTGTGGTTAAACTTCTGGTTATGTTTAAAAATAACTTTAGTTTTGCTTTATAAAAAACTGTCCGTGAAAATTAAACTATTCTTTATACTATTTACTATCTTCTTCATCAATATCAATGCCCAGGATTATATCTTTGGGAAAGCGGTTTCTGAAGACAAGGCTGAAATTCCTGACGTAACAGTTATCAATATTAGAACAGATGAAAGGGTTTCAACCAATCGGGACGGGCACTTTATGATTTCCGGTAGAGCGGGAGACGAATTACGTTTTGTAAAAACAGGATACGAACGTACTAACCAAAAAGTTACAAAAGAAAATATCGACTCACCAATTAATGTAACTTTGATAAAAGCAGCCACTTTGATTGCAGAAGTTGAAATCAAAAAAGAAATCACGGGAGATATTAAAATTGATTCTAAAAATCTGAATCCACCGAAAAAAGTTCAGAAACTGAAAAGTGATCTTGCCCTTTATATGTCTCAAAAATCTGATCCAAGAATCATGGTAGCCCGACCGGGAGAATTTGTGCAACCTATTACGAAAGGAACATTTTCATTCGGAAAAATCAAAAATAAATGGGATGACATGGATCTGATGAATTATCTGCAGAATGCATTGGGAGAAAAGTTTTTTGAAGATCTCAAAATAGACAAACCTCAGATTCAGCATTTCATCTTATATATTTTAAGAACAGGTTTTGAAAGAAGCAAAATCCTGAAATATGGCTACTGTACGGAAGAAGATATGAGCAGATTCAAAAACGCTGTTTTTAACAGACTTTCGGCTTACAAAAAGCCTTAAAACGGTAAACGGAGCGAACAATGATTAAGCTAAAATTAGTAGTATTTCTGATTTTTTTATCTATAAATGCATTTTCTCAACAAAAAGTTACCGGCAAAATTTCTGATGAAAACAATATAGATTTAGCTGCTGTTACGGTTATTAATATTACAACAGATCAGAAAGTATACACCAATTCATCCGGCGAATTTGCAATCGATGCTTCTGCTAATGATGAATTAAGATTTATACGGGCTAATTATGAGAGGGTTTCGAGAAAAGTTCTCACTAATGGAGCCAATCCTTTTTTATTTGTTACTTTAATAAGAATTGCTGAAGAAATTGAAGAGGTTAAGGTCGCAAAAATTACCGGAGATCTGGGAAAAGATTCCAAAGCTGTTGCAAAAATTGATCGTGGTGCAATTGTAGAACAGGCAGTCGGTTTACCACAACCTGTCGGAAAAATGAGAGAGAAACCTGCGGAAGTAAAACAAGTTTTAATTCCGATTCTTTTAGGAAGTTTGGATGTTCAGGGAGCTTATAATCTGATTAGCGGGAAGGCGAGAAGGCAGAAACGACAGTATAAATATGACGATTTGCAACAACATATTTTGTGGGTACGAAATAGAGTAGATCCGGAGTATTTTACAAAAATGGGAATTCCAGAAGAACGTATTTCAGAATTTATAGAATTTTCTTTTTTAGAAAACCCGCAAATAAGAACGTACGTAAAAGCAAAAAATCTGTCAGGAGTTTTACTTCGAATGGAAGAAATAATTCCTAAATATATCGGAAGACTGAAGAAATCTAAGTCTTAAAAAATGTTAAAATTTGGAATGATAATTGATATAACGAAATCATTAAAAAATCAGTTATAAAATTATAACTCTCAAATTCACAAATTTTTATGAATAAAAATATTATTGCGATTGCCATTGGAGCACTAGGTTTTGTAATCGGTCTTGGACTTCTTGGAAATGCCATTAAAAATAGAAATAAGTCTGAAAATACGATTTCTGTGACAGGTTTAGGGACAAAACAATTTGTTTCTGATTTAATTACCTGGTCAGGAAGTTTCTCAAAAAATAATTTTGATTTAAAAGCAGCTTACGACGAATTGGCTTTAGATAGAAAAGCAATTAATGATTATTTACTATCAAAAGGAGTTAAGCAAAACGAGATCGTTTTTTCTTCTGTTGACATCCAGAAACAATTCAAAAACTATACAGATTCCAACGGAAATAATGTTCAAAACGAATTTACAGGATATAATCTTACACAAACGGTTTCTATAGAAAGCAAAGAAGTTGCAAAAATTGAAAATCTTTCAAGAAATATTACAGAAATCATCAATAGTGGAATAGAGTTTACATCATCTTCACCAAGTTATTTTTACACCAAATTAGCAACCGTAAAGCAGGAAATGATTGCTTCTGCAACAAAAGATGCCAAAGAACGTGCGGAGAAAATTGCTGAAAACTCAGGAAGCAGTTTAGGAAGTTTGAAAAAGGCGACGATGGGTGTTATTCAGATTACGGCTCCGAATTCTAATGAAGATTATTCTTATGGCGGAACTTTCAATACAGCTTCTAAAGATAAAGAAGCGAGTATTACGATTAAATTAGAATATCAACTAGATTAATTTTATTTTTCTCCCGCAGATTTCACAAATCGCACAGAGTTATTATATGTGATTTTTTGTACAAACTGTGAAATTTACTTGTTTTTAATAGCTCACTATTAATATAATAATTACCAAAGTACATATAATATTGTAGATTTTTAATGTTTTCATATTTGTACTTTTTGTAAATTTATGAAATTTAGTTTTTATTAATCAATAGTTATAGTCCATAACTTTGGATTACTTTTTGTTTTAACGGATTGGTACTCCAATCTTCCCATTCACCTTTATAAGGATCATAACCACATTTTAAAGGTTTTGAAACATCGAGTTTATCGTTGCTAAACTTGCTTTGTTCGGTATAAGCTCTGCAATCTGTGCAAATATATCGGAACTCGCAGTTTTTACATATTTCAATATTGTCTTTTGTTAGATGCCAATATTTTTTGAATTCGGAGTGCTCGATGATACTTTCCAACCTTATATTATCGTTTATATTTCCAAACGTTTGTTTCATTGATAGGCAATTTTTTATAAAGCCGTCTTTATCAATAGAAATCTTGTTATTTAAACATGAATTGAATACCTGCGCTTCCTGGTAGGTTTGCGTATTGCATGAGAAAAAGCAAGAATCAATAGCACCACAAGATTTAACTGGTGATTTTTTTATATAGGTTAAAAAATTAGAATTTTCAGTTGTCTCATAAATTGAATTATGTAAATAAATTTTATTAATGATTGGATATTGGTTTTTTAGAAGTTTTAAATCTTCCATATTAAGTTTCAGTTCCGAAGCTAATGAAATTGAAAGTGAAATAACTTCAGTTTCTGATGTAATTTTGTTCAATAAATTATTTAGCTGTTTACAGGAAGCTTCTGCATGAATATTAATATGCATTGCTTGTATTTTTATTTTTCTTAATGCGGAAATGTATTTTTTTAATTGCACAAACGAGGAAATTTCTATCACACAATTAAATATATTATTAATACGTAAATTGGTAATACCGATATTCAAAAATTGATCAGGAGTATCTGTATAAAATGCTAGTTCGTTACGAATTAAAAAGTCAACATATGAATCAAAAACTTCTAATGAGTCAGTATCCAGAGCATTTCTAACTTCTGAAAATGAAAAATCATTTAACATACTGATAACTTCAGACATTGTGTCAGGTATTTGATAGTAAAGCTGTCGCTGAGTGTCTAATATTATCGAAAACTTGGCACCATTAACCACCTTACAACATGAGAATAATATTAAATACATTATTGGATTTTTACGATAGACTTATAGTATTTTCCCGCATAAAAAACATTATTTTCCCTCTTTAAAGTCTGTTTTTGATTAACAGGAACTTTTTGTGCTTTTTTCATTAATATTGAACTATCAATTTTCATTATTTACAATCTTTGTTATTATTGAGACATTAGGTATTTAGCAATATCTTCTTCGATAAATAAACCATATTCTTCAAGTCCTCCGAATTGCCCTTGAGGATTGACCTCAAGAAAATAGTAATTATTATTAATATCTTTTATCATATCAATAGAACCCGTATGAAGATTAATACGTTTCATGAACTTTGTTAAATTTACCTCGATTTGTTTAGGAAGGTTATATTTCATAATTCTATTTGGTTTATCAAAATCATATAATCTAAAATCAATAATTGTTTTTGAATTGTTAGAAGAGAATATTGCGTAGCTGTAAAATTTTTCTAAAAAATAGAAAATCCTTATCTCAAAATCCTTTATTATATTATTTTGGAATAGAGATGGAAAATAAATTTCTTCCTGCTCTATAATATCCTGATTCAGAACTTTTGTTGTGTAAGTTCCTAAAAGACTTTTATCATTTTCAAAAAAGTAAGGATTACTGAGATTTTTTGTAATAATATTTTCTTTATTTGATGTATAAAACTCATTTAAAAAGAATTTATTATTAGTAACTACTGTATTAGGAATGGTCAAGCCAGATTCTATTGCGGCATGTAATTGTAATGACTTTGGAGGATAAGGCTGAATATATGGAGGAATATTTAACCAGCATTTCGAAATCATATTATTAAGAAAATATGAAGAGAGTGATTCAAACTCTTCCCGTAAATATTTATCTTCTTCCGGATTCTTAGAAAATATGAACTTATAACTCAGCCATCTTCTATACCAGACCACAGAAACATTTTTTAGAGCCTCATTATCGAAGTAAACTGTTTTTTCATTAACATCGACATAAAATGGTTTTTCTAAAAGATCAGAGCCATAAATAACTTTAAATTCAGCCCTGTAATCATTTAATTTTTTTATAACATTTTGAGTCGGAATATCAAACTTTTCTGATAGAATTAAGATCATAAAACTTCTATTAGATTAAATTCTAATTTATTTTTACTAATAGTGCTGAATATCATTTTTACAAAACCGTATTTTTCATTATAGTAAAAAATTGTTTCAGTATCTCCTATTTGAGGAATATTAGTTTTTGCCTTAATTTCAATACACGATATTTTTTCATTTCCTATAGTATAAAACACTTCTCCGTTTTTTTCATACTGACTTGATACAGTCAACAGAAAACCGTCAAACTTTAAATGTAATCTGTCAATCCAATCTTTTCCAAAAGATAAAGAATAATCCCATTTATTTTTATCAGTCATATAGTACGGAAAAGCATTAAGTTCCAGAATGCCAAAATAATCAGCACGGGGAGAATGCAGCCACAACGAATTACTTTTTTTTGTAAAACCAGTTACTTCGTAATGCGTGGTTAAAACTTTATCGCCAACAACTTTTTGAAAACTTCCTTTACATTCATCATAAGAATTGCAGTAATCATACATTAATGTTTGCTGATTCGAAAGGAAAAAATTTGAATTGTATTCCAATCTTAGAATTTTTTTGTCAAGAACTGTATCTTTTGATTCAATCTTATAAACCAAAACTTTGCTTTTGCTTTGATCGACAAAGGGATCAAAAACTTTTTGAGAAAGCGTTTGTCCAGAAAAAAAAGATATACTAATAAAAAAGAGGAAATATAATAACTTCCTCTCCTTGTTTTTTAAGCTAGATAAAATCTTACCAATCATAGGTCCAAGTTCCTCCCGTATTAGTCCAAGTTCCTTCGCTCATATTAGAACCGTTTGAGTTTTCAGATGTGCATCCTCCTGAGCAGCTTGCTGTGGTTGGTGATGGTACAGATGGATGAAAATTAGTACCGTCTGTGATTCCGTTTTTTCCGGCTTTAATGGTTTTTAACTCTTTAAGTGAGAGTTTTTTTTAGTTTTTTTAAATCCTTCATCATAAATAAAATTTATATTATCACAAATTTATGAATTAATATTACTTTTAGAGAAAAAAATCTAATACTTTTTTAATTATTTTATTATGTTAAATACCAATACCAATACCATGCTAAATGATAAAAGAGAGTTTTGTAACTCTAATTACCTTAGGGTTTTACAAATCCTTAATTTTTATTTAGACAGTATTGATTTTTAATGATAAACAATATCGTAAATTTCGTCTTTTACTTCCTCCGGATTTTCAGGAGAATAATTTGCCAGCAACCATAAGTCCAACGGTTTTTTGTCCTTCCCATAACTCGGTTGAATGTACGATTCATCAATCAGTTTAAAACCGTTTTTCTGATAAAAAGAATAGCGCCTTTTGGCATCATCTCCTGAATGTTCGGGTTCAATTTCTAAGATAATTCGTGGATAATTTTCGAGTAAATAGCCTGTGATATGAGAACCTAATTTCTGACTTCTGAATTCCTGAAAAACCTCAAAATGCTCTACAAAGGTAAAATTGCTTAATTCCCAAATGATCAAATAACCAATATTTTTTGCTTCATGCAACACAGAGATAACCTTTACATTTGAATGATTAAATAGAGGAATAAATTTATCCCAATCTCTTCGTTCATCTTCGGGAAAAGTAGTTGAATACGAATTGTATATTTCCTGAATTCTGTAATCGTCAGGAGAAATAATAGGTAAAAATTCCATAATTATAAATCAAAAACATTAGGTCGCCTTGTGATGAACATATCTTTGATCCACAGTGTAAATGCCAATCCAAGATAAATCAAAAAGAAAAATCCTGCCGTTGCAAACGTAGAATAAATGAAAAAAACTCTCAGTTTAGATACAGGAATTCCAAGTTTTGCACCGGTTCTTGTGAGAACGCCGAACCATTCTCTTTCCATTTTGTGGCGGATATTATCAAACATTTCAAGATTCTTTTAAAATTTTAAATCCAATACTGCAATGTAAGCAATTTTTTTCTTCACAGGAATTTTTATAATGATAAATCAAACTCTGACTTTCCAAAGCATTTTTACACTTTAATCCTAGCTTTTTCCACTCATCGATAATTGAATTTTTTTCTGCTGAAAGATTTTTATAGAAGTCGAGAATCTCATCTGTAATTTCTTCATGATGATATTTATGATAGGTATATTTTAAAGGTAAAACCGTATTTAAAATGATCAATTCAATAAAATCCTTACTTACAATTTTTGGTTGATGAACAGTTGAAATTTTCCCGAAATTAAAATGGTGATCCCAATATTCAGAAGCTTTTATATCTTTAAAAATCTCAAATAATTCGTCCGAGCTTTTTGCATGAATGATTTTTGAGAATAAATTTTGCTGAAAATGATAAAGATTTGCCAATTGTGACAATCGAATCGTTGGAAAATTTGGAGGTCGTAATCGTAGAAATTTAGGGCGAATGATGAGATCAGTAATGTTGAATTTAGCCTTAATAAAGTCAAATTCCCGCTTCCAGATTTTCATTTGATTATCTTCAGGATTTTCTAACCAGCCGGAAATTCCGAAAAATAATGCTTCCAACTGTGTTTCGTTTTGTCGGATTTTCAGAATAGTAGTAAAATCGATGCTTTCTACAATTTGTTTGAAAATAAACGCATTAACTTTCAAACCGAAGGAATAAGCGAGGCTGTGAAATAAAACTGCTTCAAAATTATTTTTGAATTGCTCCAAACTCTTTTCGAATTCCAAAGATTTTTCTTCTAATTTTTTCAGAATGTTTTCTTCATGAAAATGAATCGGAATTTTAGTGGAATCAAATATATTTTCACAGGCAATAAACTGACTTTCAGATAGGAGTTTTTCGTGTTTCCAGAGAATATTTTCATCGATGTGAGTTCTCAATTCCAGAGTTGGAATATTCTTATTTTTAAGTTCATCAATCTCAATATCATTTTGAAAAACGACATGAAGAATAATGTTTTCATAATTGGGATCTTGAGAGTGATTGTGAAAAATCCAATCGGAGGATTTGATGTGAAGTTCAATGTTTCCGGCGAAAATAATATTATTGATTTTAATTTTTGCAGATAAGAAATCCGGACCGGAATCTGTATTCCATTTTCCAAAATCTAGTATTTCAACAGGGTTTCCTTCAAGATCCTTGAAGTCGAAATGCTTGAAAACTTTATAGTTCCAGAGGTATTGAAGTAATTTTTCCGTCATGTGTCTGACACAAATATAAAATAAAAACTGGTATGTTTTATTTAAAATTTAAAAATCAATTCAATACGGAAAATTATTTACTGAACATAAATTTATGTGTATGATATTAATGGATTGTGAAATTGTATTTAATAAAATTAAAATGAATAAAAAAAGACAGCATTCTCTTAAAAGAATACTGTCTTTATATTTTTAAACTTTCTAGGCTTTTGTAAGCTCGGTTTTAAAATTCTCTATAGTAGTTCTGTACATTTCTTCATAAATAGGAAGAATGTTTTTCAAATCAAATTTTATAGCCTGTTCTTTGGCGTTAAGTTTCATTTGAGCTAAAAGTTCATCGTTGCTCAATAATTTAATACAATAATTACTCATAGCCTCTACATTTCCTATTTCTGCCAAAAATCCGGTTTCTCCCTGAATATTAACTTCCGGAATTCCACCTGCATTTGAACTGATCACCGGAGTGTTTGCTGCCATTGCTTCCAATGCTGCCAAACCGAAACTTTCCTGCTCAGAAGGCAGTAAAAATACGTCAGAAAGCTGAAGAATTCTGTATAAATCATTCACTTTGCCCAATAGACGAATCTTCGAAATCAAGTCTGGATTTTCTTCCAAAAACTGATTTACTTTTTCCATATCCGGACCTTCTCCGATGATGATTAATTTCGATTTTACCTTTTTCTGAACATTTTTGAAAATCTGCAATACTTCGTCCACCCTTTTTACAGGACGTAAATTGGAAACATGAATTAAGATTTTTTCGTCAGGATTGGCAAATTGCGTTCTCTGGCAGTCGCTGGGTTCATCAAATTCTGAATTATCAATAAAATTGGTAATCACCTGAATTTCTTTTTTGATTTTAAAGAACTGTAGCGTATCTCTTTTCAAACTTTCAGAAACTGAAGTAATCGCATCTGATTGATTGATTGAGAATTCTACTGCGTGTTTGTAACTTGGATGCTGCCCAACCAGTGTAATATCCGTTCCGTGAAGGGTTGTTACCAAAGGAACATCATTGTTGTCTTCCTTTAGCATTTGTTTAGCAGTAAAAGCTGCGTAAGCGTAAGGAATTGCGTAATGAGCATGAAGTAAATCCAATTTATAAAGGTTTACAACACGGTAAATCATTGAACTTAACGCAATATCATAAGGCTGATACTGGAAAAGCGGATACGTCTGTACATTTACTCTGTGGAAAAAAATGTTGGGGTTGGTAATATCTAATCTCGCAGGAAGTGCATTGCTGATGAAATGAACCTCGTAACCTTTGTTTGCCAGCGACATTCCCAGTTCTGTTGCCACAATTCCGCTGCCGCCGTATGTTGGATAGCAAAGTATGCCTATTTTCATGAGTTTTTTGTTGTTTGGATGTTGTAAATATTTGTATTCACACGTTATTTTGCAGTTATTGAATCTAAATCGATTCCCATTCCTGCTTTTAATTTATCGTTTACCAAGACAGGAAGTCTGCCCCAGATTTTTGTTTTTCCGTTTAATGCATCTGCTGTTGCCCTCATCGAATCATCATTATTTTCATAGGAAACCAAAACGGTTGAAATTTTTGAAATATCAATATCTTTCAAAGCGTAAGCACTACCGAAAACATTTAGAATAATATTTTGCTTTTTAGCTAAATCTTTTAAAACTTTCTTTGATGAATCTGAAATTTTATAAGGCTTATAAGCTGTTGAATTATCTTTGTGTAAACCAACAATCACAGTAGAATGTTTCGGAATTGTATTGATTTCATTAGCTTTTTTGATGATTACATTTGAACCTAATTGATCGGCGAAAGTCTGATACGGAGCTTCTTCAAAAGAGACATAATACACTTGTTTATTATTTAACGGCAGCAATTTTTTCTCATCTTTTAATAAGGTCAAAGCATTCGAATAGAGATTCTGAACCAAAACTTTATGAGAATCATTATTTAAATCTGAATTAATGTTTTCCGGATTTTTTGGAGTATATGTGTCTAAACCTAAAAAATATTTCGTCAAAAGGATTTTTTTCACACTTTCCTCAACTCTTGATTGTGAAATTTCTCCGTTGTCAATCGCTTTTTGAATTAATTTTTTCCCACTTGCAACACCTTGAGAGAACAGCATAATATCGTTTCCCGCTTTGAAAGCCATTGCATCCAGTTCTCCCGGATTGTATTTATTAGCTACAGCGCCCATATTAAGAGCATCTGTGATGATTAATCCTTTGTAACCAAATTTTTCTTTCAATAAACCTGTAACAATATTTTTAGAAATCGAAGCTGGAATTCCTTTCCCTGATTCTAATGCCGGAACGTATAGATGAGCAATCATAACACCGCCTATACCTTTATCCATTAAAGCTTTGAAAGGTGCCAATTCGATAGTGTTTAACCTTTCTAAATCATGTGAAACAACAGGTAAATCTAAATGTGAATCTGTATTGGTATCCCCATGCCCTGGAAAATGTTTAATTGCCGCCAAAATATTATTATCCTGAAGACCATTTGAGTAGGAGAGAGCAGAACTTATAACATTATTTACCTCAGACCCGAAGCTTCTGTTTCCGATAATTGGGTTGCTTGGATTGGTATTGACATCAACAACTGGCGCAAAATCCCAATTAATCCCCATTCTGTGACAGTCTTCTGCAATTTTGGCAGACATCTGATATATTAAATTTTTATCCTGAATTGCCCCTAACGTCATAGCCCAAGGGTATTTATGAGCTGTTGCGATTCTCTGGAAAACTCCCCATTCTGCATCCATTCCAATCATCAACGGGACTTTTGATTTCTGCTGAAATTCATTCACCAGATTAATTTCTCTTGATGCATCATCCTGCATTAGAATCAATCCACCGATTTTATCATTTATGACAATGTTTCTAATGGTACTGATCTCATTTTCACCTTTATTGGTATACAATGCAACGATGAAAAGCTGTCCCAATTTTTCGTCCTGAGAAAGCGACGAATAGGTTTTATCAACCCATAAATTTGCCTTTTTTAAATCTTCTGTAGAAATATTTTTGGGCTGATATTGGGCTGATATTTTTGAACTTAAAAATAAGAATATAAAGAGTGAAGTATAAATTAATTTCTTCATGATTTATTGAATAAGAACAAAAATACAATTAAAAATAGGATGAAAACAAAGTTTTTGCAAATTTTGGTATATGATTTGAATATGCTTTATTAATAATAACAAAAATTTTATAAAATGAAAAAATTTCTTCCACTTTTACTATTAGCTTTTGTAAGCATATTTATATTTAGCTGTAAGGATGATGATGACCAAGATTTTGATACATACTCAAAAGTTGCTGATGTAACAGGTAACTTTACAAGTGGTAATTCTTATGCATTTACTCAAGGAATTAATATTCAAGGTACTGATGTTGTATTAGTTTATAGATATTTAGGAGATTCTTGGCAATTAATTCCAAAAATGATGTACTTACCTGATGCCACGGGTATGCCTACTAACAGAGAATTTCAATACAATTTTGTCTTCGACACTAACAATGTACAAATAAGTATTGATGATCAAAACTTTAATTTATCAACAGGGTTAAATTCTACTGAAGCAACTCAATATCTTTCTAATCAAAGATTCAGAATAGTTTTAGTTCCAGCAAGTGCAGCGAAAGGTACTTCAACAGTTGATACAAGTGATTACAATGCAGTAATTAAATATTATAATCTTAATGATTCTAATGTAAAAGTTACTAAAGTTAATTAAGAATATATCTTTTCAATTTTTTATAATTACAAAAAAGCTCTGGAATTTCTTCCAGAGCTTTTGCTTTTATAATGTTTTATTTAATTATCCGTTATCATCAAGTAAATGACCGAAGTAATTTTTTTTAGTCTGTAAATATCCTTTACTTATTTCGGTTGCTGGAATTTGTAAAGGAATTCTTGAATTCAGATTGATATTGCTTTCTGTAACATATTTTACCTTTTCAGGATTGTTGGTTAGTAAATTGATATCTTTTACATCCAATTGATTTAAAATATCAATAGCAACCTCAAAGTTTCTGTCATCTGCAGGAAGTCCCAATTTTAAATTTGCTTCTACTGTGTCAAAGCCTTTTTCCTGTAAAGAATACGCCTTTAATTTATTGATGATCCCAATATTTCTGCCTTCCTGACGAAGATAGATAATAATTCCCCCATTTTCATGGATATATTTCATTGCGGCATCTAATTGCTGCCCGCATTCACATTTTTTTGAATGGAAAACCTCTCCTGTAATACATTCTGAATGGAAACGCACATTTACAGGTTTTGTAAAGTCTGTATTTTCTGCGAGAATTGCCATGTGGGGCATCCAGTCATTTTCATTTTCAGAAAAAGCAATCATTCGGAAAGTACCATGTTCGGTAGGAACATTGGCTTCCGCCTGGATTTTAATCATTAAGTATAATTATTTTTTTAATTTCCTTTTATAGAATCTTCAATTACTGAAATATTGGTTTTTAACCTTACCAAATATCTGTTTAAAACCTCATTATCATCCTTGTTTAGACTTTCTCTTAACTTCTGGATTTTTTTATAAGATTTCTCGAAGTCTTTTACAGCTTTATTTTTACCTGACTTATTATTGGCATCTATTGCATATAAATAGGTCTGTAAACTGTATTTTAAAGTAGTAATTTCGTTGTTTAACGTAGTGTTTTTAAATTGAGGAAAAGTAGCAATGAGATTAGAAATTTCTGAAGCATTTACATTTTCTTTAATGTTAATTTCAATGCCTGCTTTAGCTCCTTTTTCTGAGTCAGAACCTTTAGATTCGCTATAAAAACTACTTGACAGCGGAGAAAAGTTAGGCTTTTCCGTTGCGCAGGAAGATGTTATAAGTAATATTACTGCGAAAAAAGATAATCGTCTCATTTTTGTTGCCCCTTTTGATATAGGATTGGGTTAAGACTTTCGTCATTGTACATTTTCATTTGTTTGTACACTTTTATCTTAACGTCACCGTTTTCAATATCAGTAAGCAACTGATTAATAGAAGTTGAGAGATCTTCTTTTTGAGTAAGCAACACATCAAGTTTTGCTTGGCAGCTTGCTCTGTGCTCTTCAGTAGCAGAATCTCTGTTTGCTTCTAACGACATATGATAAACCTTTAAAGCGAGAATTGAAAACCGATCTACCGCCCAGGCGATAGTTTCAGTATTAATTTTTGCCTCAGGTTTTGGGGTAATTTTTTCAAATTTATTAAGAAACCAACTGTCTATAAACTCCACCAAATCAGTTCTTTTCTGATTTGAAGCATCTATAGTTCTCTTTAATTGAAGAGCTTCAGTCGGATCAATATTTTCATCTCTAATAATATCCTCCAAATGCCATTGAATGGTATCAATCCAGTTTTTAGCATACAAAATTCGTTCCAAAGTGTCTTTTTCGAACGGATTATTAATTAGAGTGTTAACATTATCATATACGTGATAATCTTCAATAGATTGATTGAAGATTTTCCATGCGGTCTCAGTAAAATTCATCAGTTATTTAAAGAAATTTTTTAGTTGCCAGAAGGATTGTTAACATCAGTCGGAGTCGTTTTTTTCTCTGCTCCCGGTTTGTCTTCTTCTTTTACAGCATCTTTAAATTCTTTAATACCTGAACCTACACCTCTCATTAATTCCGGGATTTTTTTACCACCGAAAAGTAATACAAGAAGTACTGCTACAATTAAGATATGTTGCCATGATAAGGCAAGTATTGTTAAAGTATTCATTTCTAAATTTTTTACAAAGTTAGTCTTTTTTTAATAAGAAACCCATCCTAAAGGATCAACCGGTGTGGTTCCGTTCCATACCTGGAAATCAAGGGTATACGATCCGTCAAAATCCTGACCTACGACACCTACCTGTGTTCCTGCAGAGACCTGCTGACCTTTAGAAACACTGGCACTTCCCAAGTTAGAATAAATGGTAAAATAATTACCATGCTTTATCATCACAGTCTTAGTTCCGTCACTGTTTGCAAGAATTGAAGATACGGTTCCCGGGAATACTGATTTTGCTCGTGTATTTGCTGGAACAGAGATTTTAATTCCGTTATTTTCCTCTTTAATATTTTTGAAGACAGGGTGTTGCTGTACTCCGAATCGGTGGGTAATCTGCCCTTTAACTACGGGGAAACCCATTCTTCCTTTGTTTTCTGCAAAATTATTTCCGGCAACAGTTGAAACTCCGAAATTTGTCATTGCCTTGGATTCTGCTGCTCTTTTGTCGTCTTCTTTTTTCTTTTCTAGTGCAGCTTCTGCAGCTTTAGCGGCTATTAATTTATCAGCGGCTTCTTTTGATTTTACAGCAGCTTCATCGGATGCTTTTTTGGCTGCAACTTTTCTTGCTGCGTCTCTTGAAGTAGCTTCACTTCTTGCGGCTTCTTCACTTCGTTTTTTCTCTTCTTCCGCTCGTTTTTCTGCAAATTCTCTGGCTTTTTTAGCTTCTGCTTCAGCAATTAATCTTTCTTTCTCTAAAGCTGCAGCTCGTGCTTTATTTTCAGCTTCTATTCTTGCTTTTTCTCTTTCTGCAGCAATTTTTGCTAAACGAATTTTCTCAGCTTCTGCTTTTCTTCTTGATTCTTCTTCTGCTTTTGCAATTCTGATTTCTTCTGCAATAATAGATCTTATCTGTCCTTCAAGAGCTTTGGACTGAGTCTGTTTTTGTCTTAATTCTGAAGTTAATTTAGATTCGTTTTTCTTAAATTCCGTTACAAGCTGTTCTTTTTGAGCTCTTTCGGCGCTGATAGTCGTTAAATCTTTTTGCTGATTAACCAAAAGATTTTCTTTCTCCTTCACATAGCCCTGTTTTTGAGCAATCATTTTTTTGATTTGATTGGCTGCATTTGTAATTTCTGCAGCTTTTTTATCTTGATAATCAGAATATTGTTTTAAATATTGAACTCTTCGGATCGCTTCTCCCATATTTTTGGCAGAAAGAATAAAAGTAACTTTATTTTGTACTCCTTTATTTTTATAGGCATTCACCAAAACGGACGCATAATTCTTTCTAAGAACGGCAAGGTCTTTATTTTGGCGGTTAATATCCAATTGGCGAAGATAAATATCATCTTCAATAAATCTCTTTTCCTTTTGAGTATTGCTGTAAACTTTTTCTCTTAATACTAATTTTTTATTAACATTATCGAGATAAGCAACCGAGAGTTTAGACTTGCTTCTTGTCTTTGCTAAATCTGTATTTATTTGGGCAATTTGTTTTTTAAGATCAGCATTTTGTTTTTGCAACTGTTCTTTCTTCACGTTCTGTCCGTGGTGAAGACCAAACAATAAAATACCTATTAAAAAGCTAAATTTTTTAATCATTGAATCTCAATTTTCTTATAACTTGACGGAACAGAATAAGGTGTATCCATCCTCGAAAAGTCAAATTTCGTATTTTCTATTAAAATCTGACTGTTTTTACTTCCTTTTATAATTATTTTAACATTTTTCGGAAGGCGTACATTGTTGGATTGTAATTCCCAATCATCGTAAGTAATTTCCATAGAATCATTGGATTTTGCATCTTTCAAATGCAGCATAACAAGATCAAAATCTTCTGAATATTGCATTGATATTTTATATTCCCTTTCAATATCACCAGTCTGGATTTTTATGTTTGATAGAGATTCTACAAGATAGCCATTGTCATTCTTTATTATTTTCGCATTTTTATTGCTTATAGTAAAAAATGTTCTTCCTAATAAAAGTTTTTCAAGGTTTTTATAATCAATAAAGTTAACGTTTAAAAGATTATTCAAATAATCAAAATCCGAGTCAATATAATTTTTATTGTATTTATCCATCGCTTTAATACCTTCCGGAGTAATTAATGCTCTTGCTGCATTAAAAAACAGGAAGTCGATTCTTGACCATATTTTTTTATCTGTTTCAATATAAATAATGGCATCAAGCGGACTTACTTTTATATTATCGGCTGTAATTTTACTGTTGATTTTTAAATAATCAAAGGTTGGATGAAGGTAAATTTTCTGATAAAAGTCTAAACGATCTGCCACATTTTTTTCCTTTTTATCGGGATCATTTATATCTACATTTGCTACTGAAAGACTGTCAATATTTTGATTCTGTTGATTGGCAGTTTTTCTCGCCTTACAGCTATAGATAAGAAGTGTAAAAATAAATAAGGGAATCCACTTTTTCATTATTGAAAATTTGATAAAATGTTGCAATATTAACGCCAAACCACACAAAATATTTGTGTGGTTTGAATATACTTTATTTAAGTTAAATATTTTCTATTTTTTTTAACTATTTTGATAAAAAATCTAAAACTGAATAATCTCCTAAAGAAATTTCTCTTGCAACCCCGAAATACTGAGCCGAATTTCCGATCATAGAATTGGAAAGGTTTCCATGATTAATTTTTGTGTTTTCCTGAATCAAAGAATTTTCAATATTTGAATTCACAATGACTGTATTATTTCCTAAAGAGACCCCAGGACCCACTTTAGAATTTGAAATCTTTACGTTTTCACCAATAAAGCAAGGTTGAATAATCAAAGAATTTTCAATTACAGCAGAAGCAGGGAAATGAGACATTTCTTCCATTTCGTATGCTAAAATTTTGCTGTTGGTTTCTACGGTTGCATTTTTGTTTCCGCAATCCATCCAGTCATCTACTTTACCCAGAGAGAATTTTGCACCTTTCTGACGAAGGTTTTCTAGTGCGGTTGTAAGCTGATATTCGCCGCCAACTTTAATATCATTATCCATGATAAAATTAATTTCGGACATCAGTTTTTCGCCTGAGTTGAAATAATAAATCCCAATAATGGCAAGATCGGAAACAAAGGTCTGAGGTTTTTCTATAAAATCTGTAATGAAACCGTAATCATCTAATTTAACCACACCAAAAGCAGAAGGATCTTCTACTTTTTTTACCCAAATTACTCCGTCTGAATTAGTATCCAAAGTAAAATCTGCCTTAAAAAGAGTATCTGCAAAGGCTACAACAACATTTCCTGTCATCGATTGCTCTGCGCATTTTATAGCGTGTGCCGTTCCCAGAGCTTCTTCCTGATGATAAATGCTTCCTTTTGCTCCTAGTCTTTCAGCAATTTGTAATAAAGATTTTTCAATCTCCGGACCAAAATCTCCGATGATAAAAGCTACTTCTTCAATTTCTTCTCCTGCAACTTTAGCAATATCTTCCACTAATCTCTGTACGATAGGTTTTCCTGCAATAGGAATAAGAGGTTTTGGAACTGTCAGTGTATGTGGACGTAATCTGGAACCACGTCCAGCCATAGGGACAATAATTTTCATAAACTGTAATAAGTATGTTTGATAGTTTTAATAAAGTAAAGATAGGAATTAATATCGATGGCTTGGTATGATTTATACCTTTTTAAACATCTGTTAAAATTTGGAATACAAGTAAACCAGATGAAAGCCTATCTTTTAATTTTTGATAACAGCATTTTTTTTTCGGAATAAATCAAAATTCCGGCATAGACTAAGAACAGTAAATTCCCGATCCATATATTATAATCAAAGAATTCAACAATTATATAACTGAAAACGGCTAAAAGTACTACGAAAAAGGATATTTTCCTCATTCTGTAAGGGATTGGATAGTATTTTTGACCTAACCAATAGGAAAGAACCATCATGCAGAAATATGCGGCTAAGGTCACCCAGGCGGAAACCATGAAACCGTAAGTTTTCAGTAAAGTTAAATTTAAGATAATCGTAATAATCGCCCCTGTCCAGGAAATATATGTTCCGATTCTTGTTCTGTCAGTCACTTTATACCAAGTCGAAAGATTATAATAAATTCCAAAAAATAAATTGGCAATTACAATAATCGGGATGATATTAATGGCAATCCAATAAGAACTGTTGGGAACCAGTAAAAGTTTGAGCCAAGATACATTGGCAATAATTCCCAGTGCAACAATTGATGCAAAAAAAGAGAAATATTCCGTCACTTTTGCGTAGGTATTTTTGGCGTTTTCGTTGTTCATCTGCTTAAAGAAAAACGGCTCAATTCCCATTCTGTAAGCGGTCACGAAAAGTGTCATCAAGACTGCCATTTTATAGCAGCCACCGTAAGCTCCGGCATTTTCATCTTCAATTAAAAATTTCTGAATGGATTTATCAAAATTTTCATTGACCATAAAAGCCAAACCGGCAATCATAATCGGCCATGAATATTTGATCATCTGTGTAAAAAGATCTTTTGAAAACTGGAATTTTATTTTTAAAAGTATCGGAAATACCAACGCAACTCCCAAAAAGCTTGCTGCCAAATTGCTGTAAAAAGGATAAGATACTTTTTCTTTCAACCCTAATTTTAAACTAAATTCTTGTGGAATATAAAGGAATAAAGCAATCGCAAAAGCACTTTGGAAAATAGCTTGGGTTACTCTGATTGTCGTATATTTTATTGGTTTGTTGTGAAATCTGAACCAAGCTAAAGGAATAACCAAAATATTGTCAAAAAAAGCAATCCATGCAAACCATCGGATATATTCAGGGTTGGAAGAATAATCTAATGCGTCGGCTATATGTTGGTTAAATAATAATACAAGTAATAAAAAAACAGAAGACAAGCCTGTCAGAAACCAAAATGAGGTATTGAAAACTTTCTGTTCATTTTCTTTATCAGATGAAAATCTAAAATAGGCAGTTTCAAAACCGAAAGAAAGTACAATATTTACAAAAGAAATCAATGCATACAGGTTGGTGAAAATTGCAAAAGCACTGTTGTCGATATTTTTAATAAACAGATAATTAAGCAATACAACAATAATCCTCGGCATAATTGCCCCAATTCCATATATAATTGTCTCGTTGAGAAGTTTCTTCAAAATGTGAAATTTTATGCAAATGTAAATAATTAGGAATTGATTTTTTATCAGGGAGGTTAAAATTCATTCATAAATCTTAATTTTGCTTTATTACAGAAGTTAGAGATTGGAGATTAGAAATTAGTGATTACACTTTTTTAATTTTCAATATCAAAACTAACTTCTAAGATCTAACATCTAATTTCTAAGTAAAAAATGAAGACCTTAATCAAAAACGTAAAAATCGTCAACGAAGGAAAGATCGTTGAAGGTGATATTTTAATTGAAAACGATTTAATTTCCAAAATAGATTCTCAAATTTCTGAAGAAGCAGATCAAGTTATTGATGGTGAAGGAAAATATCTTTTACCGGGCGTTATTGATGATCAGGTGCATTTCCGTGATCCGGGTTTGACGCATAAAGGCGATATTGAAACAGAATCCCGTGCAGCAATCGCAGGAGGAATTACCAGTTTTATCGATCAGCCTAACACTGTTCCTAATGCAGTTACTCAGGAATTATTAGCAGATAAATATGAGATTGGATCTCAAAAAGCATATGCCAATTATGGTTTTATGATGGGCGGGACGAATGATAATCTGGAGGAAGTTTTAAAAACAAATCCAAGAAATGTTCCCGGAATTAAATTGTTTTTAGGCTCTTCCACAGGAAATATGTTGGTTGACAATCCTGAAACGCTGGAGAATATTTTCAGCAATACAAAAATGTTGATTGCTGTTCACTGCGAAGATGAAGCGACAATTAAAGCCAATACTCAAAAATATATGGATGAATATGGTGAAGATATTCCTGTAAAGTTCCATCATTTGATTAGAAGTGAGGAAGCTTGTTATAAATCTTCTTCAAAAGCGGTTGAATTGGCAAAGAAAACCGGCGCTAGACTTCACGTTTTTCATTTGTCGACGGCAAAGGAAATGGAACTTTTCAGTAATGATATTCCTTTAAAAGATAAAAAAATTACTGCGGAAGTTTGTGTTCATCATCTGACTTTCACCAATGAAGATTACGATACAAAAGGTGGATTGATAAAATGGAATCCTGCCGTAAAAACTCAGAAAGACAAAGACGGACTTTGGGAAGCGCTGTTGGATGACAGAATTGATGTGATTGCAACCGATCACGCACCTCACACGTGGGAAGAAAAGCAGAATGTGTATACAAAATGTCCTTCCGGAGCGCCTTTGGTTCAGCATTCTTTGGTTGTCATGTTGGAAAATTATATCAATGGAAAAATTTCCTTAGAGAAAATTGTTGAAAAAATGGCTCATAATCCTGCGATTCTTTTCAGGGTTGAGAAAAGAGGTTTCGTGAGAGAGGGTTACAAGGCAGATTTGGTTTTGGTTGATGTAAACAAAAACTGGACGGTTGCCAAAGAAAATATCCTTTACAAATGCGGCTGGAGCCCGTTGGAAGGAATGAATTTCCATTCTAAAGTTACTCACACTTTTGTCAACGGAAATCTGGTGTATGATAATGGAAAAATTAATGAACAGAAATTCGGGGAGCGTTTGCTTTTTGAAGTTCAGGAATAAATAAAACAAAGCCTTTTCAAATTTGGAAAGGCTTCGTTTTTCTAACACTTACTATCTAAAAAAATTAATCGATAACAATACTGTTAATTGCTTTTTCCATAGAAGTTTCCTGAATTCCTGGAATCGCCAGACCTTCTGCACGGAAAACACTGACGTCTTTAACGCCATAAAAACCAAAAATATTTTTAACGTAAGGTACATTAGAATCATTAATTTGATACGGACCTTCTGAATAAATATTGCCTGAAGTGAAAGCAATATATAATTTTTTATCATTCAAAAGACCTTGAGGACCATTTTCATTATATTTGAAAGTGTATCCAGCCCTTGAAGTAAAATCAAAATAAGCTCTGAGCGTAGCGGGAACTGAAAAATTGTACATTGGAGACTCCACCACAATAATATCTGCTTCCTGCAATTCTGCAATTAATCCCTGAGAATATTTGTTGATTTCTTCCTGTTCTGGTGAATGACTTTCTGCAGGCGAGAAAAAAGTATTGATGTGCACTTCCTCCAAAAACGGAACCGGATTTTTCGTCAGGTCACGTTCCTTTATAACGACATCTGAATATTTTTCCTGAATTTTTTCAATAACAGCATTTCCTAATTTTCTGCTGTCGGATATTCCAACTCTTGGACTTGAAATAATGTGAAGGATATTTTTCATGTTTTAAATTTTAAAATTTCTTTGACAAAATTATGTACATTTGCTTATCAAAAGTTAGTAGTAAACAAAAGGTTAGCAGTAACCTTTTAGTTAGTTGAAAAATTTGAACTATGGATAATACAGTTGCTTTAGAAGAACCAATAACCGCACAAAAATGTTCTGAAAACCTTTCCTCAGTAGAAGATGCCATTTATGTCATCGGCGGAAAATGGAAACTGAAGATCATTATTGTATTACAGGAAAATGGAAATATTCGTTTTAATGAATTACAAAGAACAATCAAAGGAATTTCAGCAAGGGTACTTTCCAACGAATTGAAAGATCTGGAGTTAAATGGTTTCGTGAAAAGAGTAGTACATACCGAGCAAACGCCAGTTGTTGTTGAATATATTTCAACAGATTACAGCCAAACCCTAAAACCTGTTATTATGTCGCTTTCGCAATGGGGCAGAACACATAAGCTAAAAATTAAGGAAGATTTTTAGATTTAAAATGTAAAATAATCATCAATAGGAATTGACTTTACCCTAAAATTATTAAAACAAAAACGACTGCAAACTGCAGCCGATTTATCATAACAAGTTGAATGCTTATTTTTTAGGTTTTGAACTCATATAAAAACTCAGTTTTCCACCGTTCATAATCTCAGAATGTTTCAGCGTAAAGTTTTTAATTTCTTTACCATTCAAAAGAACTTTTTGAACATATACGTTTTTTGGATCTTGATTGATCGCTTCAATTTCAAACATTTTTCCGTTCTCTAAATTCAAAATAGCGTTATCAATTGCCGGACTTCCAATTGCATAATTTTCCGAACCCGGAGCAACCGGATAAAAACCAAGCGAACTCAAAATATACCAGGCACTCATTTGCCCTGCATCATCGTTTCCACCCAATCCATCGGGAGTTGCTTTGTATTGCATTTCTAAAATTCGTCTAATCTGAGCCTGAGTTTTCCACGGTTGTCCTGCCCAATTATAAAAATAAGCCACATGATGTGCAGGTTCGTTTCCATGAACGTAACCTCCAATAATTCCCTCCCTTGTAATGTCTTCGGTGTCTGCGAAAAACTCGTCTGGCAAATGCATTGTAAACAATTCATCCAGTTTGGACGCAAATTTTTTCTTTCCGCCCATCAGGGTAATTAATTCATCCGGATTTTGAGGAACAAAGAAACTGTAATTCCATGAATTTCCTTCGATGAAGCCTTGTCCGTGAGTACTCAACGCATTGAAATCTTTCTTAAAACTTCCATCCGCCAAACGTGGACGCATAAATCCGATGGTTTTATCAAAATTGTTTTTCCAGTTTTCAGAGCGGTTGATGAACTGATTGTAAATTTCCGTTTCTCCCAAATGTTTCGCCAACTGAGCAATTGTCCAGTCATCATAAGCATATTCCAATGTGTTAGAAACTGAAGTTCCACTTTTTTCAGCCGGAATATATCCTTTGTCGATGTAAAATCCGATGCCTTCGTAATCTCTTTTGTTGGCAGTTTCCACGCAAGCTAGTAATGCCGCCTTTTTATCACCGTGATAATTTCCTTTAATAATTGCATCTGCAACCACGCTTACACTGTGATAGCCGCTCATACACCAATTGTCATTCGCATAATGCGACCAGATCGGTAACATTTTCATAGAAAACTGATCGTAATGAGCCATCATCGATTTCACCATATCGCCGTTTCTTTTAGGTTGAATAATATTAAAGAAAGGATGAAGTGCACGATACGTATCCCAAAGTGAAAACGTTGTATAATTGGTAAAACCATCCGCTTTATGAATGTTCTGATCTAACCCTTTATATTCTCCGTTTACATCCATGTAAGTTGTGGGATTGATAAAAGTATGATACATTGCCGTATAAAAATTCGTTTTTTCTGTTTCTGAACCTTTAATGACAATTTTATTGAGTTCTTTATTCCAGTTTTCCTGATTTTGTTGCTTAACCTCGTCAAAAGATAAATTTCCTGCTTCTGTTTCTAAATTTTCTAATGCGTTAATTTGACTCACGGGTGAAATTGCCAATTTGACTTCAATCGCTTCATTTTCATTCGTGTCAAAATCAAAATACATTTTCAGGTTTTTTCCTGCGATTTCCGGAAAGTTTTTAGTCTGATCAAATTTTCTCCAAAAGCCGTTATAAACCTGCTTCCCGTCATAATTTTTCTGACCGTAAGATTTAAATGGCTTAGAAAATTTCATTGCAAAATAAACCGTTCGTGTTCTTGCCCAGCCATTTGTCTGTCGATAACCCGTAATGGTATTTCCGTTTTCTACACGAACGTAGGTCCAGACATTTTTCCCGTCATAATTGTAAATTCCAGCCATCAAATCTAATATGATATGTGCCTGATCCGACTTTGGAAAAGTATAACGATGAACTCCGACTCTTGTCGTTGCGGTCATTTCCGCTAAAATATTGTGATCATCCAATTTTACTTTGTAATATCCAGCTTCTGCAGTTTCATTTTGATGAGAAAATCTGCTTCTGTATCCACTTTCAGGATTCGTTGCAGTTCCCGGATTCAAATGTAGTTTTCCGACTGTCGGCATAATTAGAAAATCTCCCAAATCAGAGTGTCCGGTTCCGCTGAAATGTGTTGAACTGAAGCCAACAATTGTTTTATCTTCATAACGGTACCCCGCACAATATTTATAAACCTCGCCATTGTATTTTCCGTTGAGTTCGTAAGAAATCGTATCGGTTTCAGGACTTAACTGAATGGCTCCGAAGGGAGCAGTTGCTCCTGGATACGTGTGTCCCATCTTTTCTGTACCAATTAGTGGATTAACATATTGATAGAGTTTTTCGAATTTTTGAGCTTTAAGATGTAAACTAAAAAATATAAGAAATAATAAGACAGCAGTTCCCGAATTTTTCATGAATGATAATTTTTCAAAGGATAAAAATACTTAAAATTCAAGAATAATTATTGAGTGCTTTACTTTAAGGAAAATTCATTTGAAACTTATTCTTTTTCAGAAAACCGGAAGCCAATTCCATGAAGATTTTCAATGACAATGTTTTCCTGATTGGCAAATACTTTTCGTAATCTTGAAATGAAAACATCGAGACTTCGCCCCATAAAATAATCATCATCGCCCCAAACTACCTTCAAAATATCCTGTCTTTTCAAGACCGTATTTTTATTGCGGATGAAATAGAGAAGCAATTCAGATTCTCTTTGAGTAAGAGTTGTCGTATTTTGATTATCTGTTAAGGTATAGTTTTTAGGATCAAAATTATATTTTCCTACCTTATATTGTGTTGGAGAATTGTCTGTTTTTTTTGAGCGTTTCAGGAAAACTTCAATTTTTAAAATGAGTTCTTCAATGCTAAAAGGCTTTACCAGATAATCATCTGCGCCAATTTTTAACCCTTTAATTCTGTCTTCTTTCAACGCTTTTGCAGAAAGAAAAATGATGGGGATTTCAGAGTTTTTATCACGAATCTGTTGTGCTAGTTCAAAACCGTTCAATTCAGGCATCATAATATCCAACAGGCAAATATCAAAACTTTTCGTATTAAAGGCATTCAATGCAGATTTTCCGTCCGAATAATGATTGATTTCATAATAATTTTCCAAGCTGTCCTGAATCAGAAAAGCGATGGTTTGGTCATCTTCGGCATATAAAATTTTGGATTTTTCCATCATTTACTATTATTAATTTAAAACGGAAAAAACAAAGTGATGGTAATTCCTTTATCTGAATTATTTTCGACTGAAATTTTCCAGTTATGCTGCTGAACTATTTTTTTTACATAAAAAAGTCCTAATCCAAAACCGTTGATCTCATCACTTTTATTAGCGCTCACTCTGTAAAATTTATCAAAAATATGAGGAATATTCTTGGCGGGAATACCCATTCCGTTGTCTTTAAACTTTAAATATAAGCCTTTTGAATCTTTATTTGATGAAATAATAATCTCAGGATGGATTTCACAGTATTTAATGGAATTATCTAAAATATTGTAAATAATATTGGTAAAGTGAAATTCGTCTGCAATAATTGAAGTGTTATTTTCAATTTCTATTTGAATGGAAAGATTTTCATTTTTTTGTTTTATACTTTCTGCAATTTCTTGAATAAGAGGAAGTAAAACTATTTTTTGAGGTTTTAATAATAATCCTGACGCATCATTTTTAGCAATATTCAATATTTTTTCAATATGATCATTCAGTTTATGACTTTGATTAATGATAATCGAAGTATAGGTCTGAAGCTTAGTATTTTCTTTTACAAGATCTTGTTTGTTGAGCGATTCTGAAGCTAAAAGAATGGACGAAAGCGGAGTTTTAAACTCATGCGTCATATTATTAATGAAGTCCCGTTGCAGCTCAGAGAATTTTTTCTGCTGGATAATGGTATAAATCGAATAAACGTACACTAAAAGAATGATAATCAATGCAAACGTCAACAAATACCAGAATCGCAAAGAGCTAATAAGATAAGTAGTTTTATCAGGAAAACGGATGGAAAAATAATATACCAGATTTTTATGCTTTGGAAACTTTATCACCTCATCTTTGGTTCCTTTTTGATCTTTTTGAACATACTTTCCATAAATCATTTTATCGCTGTGGCAATTGTATAATGCGTAAACATAATCGGTATTTATCTGAAAACGTGTGAATTCTGTTTTTAGATAATGTTCTAAAACAGTAGGGTGGAATTCATTGTTAATATTCACCACATAATAATCATTAGAAATATTCTGTACTGGATTTTCGGTGAGAGAATTTTTTCCTCCTGATAGTTTTTCCACCACTTCCAGTAAGGCAATATTTACTTTTTGATTAAATTTTTGATCCTCAATATTATACGCTTGCCGATTCCACAAAAGCTGGGCAATTAAAATCCCTACAATCGCAATCAGCCCAAGTGTTATAATAATATTGAGTTTCTTTATTTCCATTTTCAGAAGCAATATTATCCAAAAATATCTATTATTCTTTTATCATTAACAACTCATTAACAAATGTTTGATAGCAATTAACAAATAATTTCAAAGATAGCTTTACATTTGTGATATCAAAATATAACAAACAATATCGTTGAGATTTATTAACTATTAATTTATATATATGAAAAATTTAAAAATTACGTTGCTTTTAGCAGTTTTAGCATGTTCTCCTTTTTATGCAAATGTATTTCCAACTGAAAATACGCCTATTGTAAGAGTACTTGCAGATGCAATCAAATGGAAATCAGAATCTATCGACGTAGGAAATATTCCTCAGGGAAAACCCAAAGTAATTAGATTTGAATTTACGAATATTACGAAAAAGCCAATTATCATCGAAAATGTAGCACCATCATGTGGTTGTACGACAGCAGATTATACGAAAACTCCAATTCTTCCCGGTAAAACAGGATTTGTTGAAGCAAGCTATAATGCAGCAGCTGCCGGTGCATTTATGAAAACGGTAAATGTTACTACAAGTGACAGCAAAACGGCTAAAACACTTTCTTTCAAAGGAACTGTTGTAGCTTCATAGTTAGATTTAATCTTGTTCAATATAAAAGCGGTCTGATAAATTTATTTTCAGACTGCTTTTGTTTTATAGGAGCTTTTTCCCGCTCTCCACTTTATCTTTTTTGTTATGGCTTCCGCTTCGCTCCAGCCACAACAAAAAAGGATGCCGTTTCTATCGGGGCTAAGAATTTGCGACAGTTGATTTTTTAATAAAAAGAAGAACTTTTTATAAATATGAAATCTTTGTTTTTCAATAATTTTTTTGATATAAAGACGAAATAACTATTTGTAGCATTATTTCTTGATCTGTTTTACAACTTAGCACGCCGATATTTGTTATTTTTAAGAAAAAATAAAACGTATGAATCTTTATACACAACCAATGTTGCGTGAAGACGCATTAAAAGATAAAGTTGCCATTGTTACAGGTGGTGGAAGCGGTCTTGGAAAAGCAATGACCAAATATTTTCTTCAGCTGGGCGCAAAAGTTGTCATTACTTCCAGAAATCTGGAAAAATTACAAGTAACAGCAAAAGAATTAGAAGAAGAAACCGGCGGAAAAATTCTGTGTGTAGCGTGCGATGTAAGAAATTGGGATGAGGTAGAAGCTATGAAAGAAGCCACCTTAAAAGAATTCGGTAAAATTGATATTCTATTAAATAATGCTGCAGGAAATTTCATTTCACCAACAGAAAGATTGACGCATTCTGCATTCGATTCTATTTTAGATATCGTATTGAAAGGGACAAAAAACTGTACACTTTCCGTCGGAAAACACTGGATCGATTCAAAAACTCCGGGAACAGTTTTAAATATCGTCACAACGTATGCCTGGACGGGTTCTGCGTATGTCGTTCCGTCAGCCTGCGCAAAAGCGGGAGTATTGGCAATGACAAGATCGTTGGCTGTAGAGTGGGGGAAGTATAATATCAGGTTCAATGCAATCGCACCGGGACCGTTCCCAACAAAAGGAGCGTGGGACAGACTGCTTCCGGGAGATATGAAAGATCAGTTCGATTTAGCTAAAAAAAATCCGCTTAAAAGGGTGGGAGAACATCAGGAACTAGCGAATCTTGCCGCTTATCTGGTATCTGATTTTTCATCTTTTGTAAATGGTGAAGTCGTAACCATCGATGGTGGAGAATGGTTGCAGGGTGCAGGAGAATTTAATATGCTTGAAGATATTCCGCAGGAAATGTGGGATGCATTGGAAGCAATGATTAAAGCCAAGAAATCCAATTAATCCTATTTCAAATTTAAAACTACCGGAATGTAACAATTCCGGTAGTTTGTTTTACTAATAAACCAAATAAAAAATAATTCAATGAATCGTAAATTTCCAATCCTTGTTTCCGCTTTAGCTATAATGCTGTTTTCACAATCGGCATACGCTCAGGAAGCTCCAAAATATGATTACGTAGAGGCTTTTAAGCCATTTTTTTATACACAGACCGGAACACCGACGAGGTCTGCAAGCGGACAGCCGGGATATGCTTATTGGCAGAATTCTGCAGATTATAATCTGAATGTAAGTCTAAATGAAACTAAAAATGAAATTACAGGAACGGCAGAAATTACGTATACTAATAACAGTACCGATAAATTAGGTTTTTTGTGGTTACAATTAGATCAGAATTTATTTGAAAAAGATTCAAGAGGGAATGCTGTGGTGCCGGAATCAGGAAGCAGAAACGGAGCTCATGGTGAAACTTTTGAAGGTGGTTACAAAATAAAATCGGTAAAATACGATGGTAAAGATGTAAAATATACCATTACTGATACAAGAATGCAGATCGATCTTCCTTCTGAATTAAAAGCTCAGGGTGGTGTTGCCAAAATTAAAATTGAATATTCTTTTCTCTCTCCGAAATACGGTTCCGACAGAATGGGAATTCAGGATACCAAAAATGGGAAAATCTTTACGATGGCTCAGTGGTATCCTAGAATGTGTGTCTATGATGATGTCATGGGATGGAACACATTACCTTATTTAGGAGCGTCAGAATTTTATCTGGAATACGGAAACATCACGGCAAACATTACTGTTCCCGCAAATCATTACGTTGTTGCTTCAGGAGAATTGCTAAACGCAAAAGAAGTGTATTCTAAAGAAGAAAACAACAGATGGGAACAGGCAAAGAACAGCGATAAAACAATAACCATCCATTCTGAAGCTGAAGTTGGAAAAAATCAGGCAACAGGAACAAAAACATGGAAATTTAAAATAGAAAAAGCAAGAGATTTTGCATGGGCTTCTTCTTCGGCTTTTGTTTTAGATGCCGCAAAAATTAATCTTCCAAGTGGTAAAAAATCATTGGCAATTTCAGCATATCCTGTAGAAAGTGCGGGAGAAAAGGCTTGGGGAAGATCAACAGAATATACAAAAGCAGCGATCGAACATTATTCTGCAAAATGGTACGAATATACATATCCTGCAGCCACAAACGTTGCCGGAAATGAAGGTGGAATGGAATATCCTGGAATCGTTTTCTGTCATATGGATTCTAAAGGTGAATCACTTTGGGGAGTTACCGACCACGAATTTGGGCACAACTGGTTTCCGATGATCGTAGGTTCCAACGAAAGATTATTCGCTTGGATGGACGAAGGTTTTAACACATTTATCAATGAACTTTCAACTGAAGCTTTCAACAAAGGAGAATATTATGAAAAGAAAAATATTGCTCAGATGGGGTCTTTCCTGATGAGTGATAATTATGAGCCGATTATGGTAGGTCCGGACAATATGAAGGAAAATAGCATCGGAATTTTGGCTTACTACAAACCGGGAATGGGACTTGGCATTTTAAGAGAATCTATTCTGGGACCTGAAAAATTTGATAAAGCTTTCAGAACATATATCGATCGTTGGGCTTTCAAACATCCTACCCCTTGGGATTTCTTCCACACGATGGAAAATGTTTCGGGAGAAGAGCTAAACTGGTTCTGGAGAGGTTGGTTTATCAATAAATGGAAGATAGATCAAGGTGTAAAAAATGTGAAATATGTAAACGGAGATTTCAAGAACGGAGCAAAGATCACCATTGAAAATCTCGGACAATTACCTATGCCGACAACGGTTCAGGTTAAATTCAAAGATGGAACAGAAAAGATCGTGAAATTGCCGATCGAAATCTGGAAAAGAAATACGGAGTGGACATTTAAAGTGGATTCAGCCAAAGAAATTGACTTCGTAAAAATAGATCCAAATTCTCAGATTCCGGATATTAACAGCAAAAATAATAGCTGGACTTCTGCTGATGCAAAACCTGTAGAGAAAATTAACACGAAGGATTTCACGGGAACGTATGGTAGCAAAGATCTGCCGTTGAAAATTAAGTTTACTGAAAAAAATAATCAGCTTTTCGGGCAGGCGACAGGTCAGCCGGAATTTCCCCTTGATTATACAGGAAATAATACATTTACGTTTGAGCAGGCAGAAATTTCAATGACATTCAGTCAGGATAAGAAGACAATGACTTTCAAGCAGGGTTCAAGAGAATTTAAATTCAACAAAGAATAATTATTTTAAACCATAAGACAAATATCAGGCTCCGGAATTTTTCCGGAGTTTTTTATGAACTTAATTTAACAAGAAACTTCGTATTCATAGTTTTTCTGTCATACAGAAGTTTTATTTTTGTTTACTTTTTAAATCAACAATAATGAATTTTAGATTTTCAATACTATTTCTTATGCTTTTTGGATTAGCTTTTTCACAGGATCTTAAGGTAATGAGTTTCAATATCAGGCTGAATGTAGATTCCGATAAAGAAAATTCATGGACCAACAGAAAACAGGACGTTGCAGATTTACTAACATATTATCATCCAGATTATTTCGGGGTTCAGGAAGCACTTCCGGATCAGATGAGGGATATTAAAAATGGATTGAAAAATTACGATTATGTAGGCGTTGGAAGAGATGACGGAAAAGAAAAAGGTGAATTTTCAGCAATTTTTTATGATACCAATAGACTTCAGATTGTAAATTCAGGGACGTTCTGGCTTTCCGAAACGCCGGAAAAACCGTCTAAAGGTTGGGACGCTGCTTTGAACAGAATTTGTACCTACGCTGTTTTCAAGGACAAGAAATCAAAGAAAGAATTCATGGCACTGAATCTTCATTTCGATCATATCGGAAATGTGGCGAGAGTGAAATCTTCTGAATTAATTTTAAAGAAAATAAAAGAAATAAATCCGAGAAATTTGCCTGTAACCGTGAGCGGAGATTTTAATTTAACGGAAGATTCAGAACCGATTAAAATTATGTCACAACACCTTCAGGATACTTTTTATCATTCAGAAACGAAACATTACGGTCCGAAAGGAACTTTCACAGGTTTTAATGTGAATGAAATTCCGAAAGACAGAATCGATTATATTTTCGTGAAAGGATTTAAGATTAAATCTCACAGACACATCAATGACAGACGGGAAAATCTGTTGTATCCGTCAGACCATTTTCCGGTGTTGGTAGATTTACAGTTTTAAGAGTTTACAATAGATTCTTGCTTTATCAGAATGTCAATTGCAATGATCGTTTTGTGGTACTAAAATTAGAAAACGATACTCATTTTCTTGTCGTTTTTTGCTACTTTTATATCGTCTTAAATACTTATTAAAAAAAGATTTTAATGAAAAAATTGATTTGGGGGATAATGTTTTTAGTTTCATGGCAAATAGCTGCACAAGAGCTGTATATGCCGAGAAATATTAAAAAAGCATACGAAAACGGAACCCGTGATTTGTCGGGCGCTCCGGGGAAAAATTATTGGCAGAATAAGGGGATTTATAATGTTGAGGTAAAAGTGGATGCCAATTCAAAAACAGTTTCCGGAAAAGAAACCATTGTTTACACCAACAACAGCCCAAATGAGCTCAATGAATTAGCGATAAGATTCGTTAATAATTTACATAAACCACAGTCTCCAAGATCGGGAACGGTTTCCAAAGATTTTTTGTCATCAGGTTTACATATTAAATCATTTATTGTAAATGGTGAAAAATATACTGTAGACAGCGAAAATTGGGGAACGGTGGAAAAGGTAAAGCTAAATTCATCTTTAAAATCTAAATCAAAAACAGAAATTAAGATCGAGTGGGAATATCCTCTATCCGTACAAAGCGGAAGAGAAGGGCAGATTGATCCTGAAACATTTTATGTAGCGTATTCTTTCCCGAGAGTTTCTGTGTACGACGACTATAATGGTTGGGATATGTTGCCACATTCTGACAGACAGGAATTCTATAACGATTTTAATGATTACAGTTTTGCCATCACGGCACCGAAGAACTTTGTGGTATGGTCGACTGGAGATTTCCTGAATCCTGATGCGGTTCTTCAAACTGAATATTTAAAAAGATACAAGTCTTCTTTAAAAAGCGATAAACTTATTCATATTGCTACCGAGCACGAAATGAAGTCCGGAAAAGTAACAAAGCAGAACAAATGGAATACCTGGAAATTTAAGGCAACTCATATCACAGATTTCTGTTTTGCATTAAGCAATCATTACGTTTGGGATGGAGCAAGTGTTCAGCTAAAGACAAAAAGAGCAAGCGTACAGGCGGGGTACAAACCTGGAGCAAAAGATTTTGAACATTATGTGGAATGGATGCAGTATAATCTGAACTGGTTTTCAAAAAACTGGCCCGGTGTAGAATATCCTTATAGTGTAATGACCGCGATTCAGGGATATGCCGATATGGAATATCCGATGATGATTAATGATACAAGTATTCCTGATGATTTTCAGGATGCAAGATTAACGGCAGACCACGAAATTGCACATACCTATTTCCCTTTCTATATGGGAATCAACGAAACCCGTTACGCTTTTATGGATGAAGGTTGGGCAACAACATTGGAATATTTAATAGGAATTGATGAAAATGGTGAAGCAAAGGCCAAAGAATTTTATCAGAATTTCAGAGTAAAAAGGTGGATTAATGATCCTTCTGCCGAACAGGATCAACCAATTATCACGATGAGTACGCAGGTAAGCGGAGCAGGATACGGGAATAATTCTTATGTGAAAGCCTCTTTATCTTATTTGGCGTTAAAAGATTTATTGGGAGATGATCTGTTCAAAAAAGCACTACATCATTACATGAATAACTGGAACGGAAAACATCCGATTCCTTGGGATTATTTTTACTCGATGAATACAGGAGCAGGAAAAAATCTGAATTGGTTCTTTAACAATTGGTTTTATACCAACAATTATATCGATCTGAAAATTGCCGGTGCAGGTCAGATGAATGATCTTCTTTCGGTAAATATTACCAATGTCGGAGGTTTTGCTATCCCTTTTGATACTGTTTTAACGTATGAAGACGGAACTTTGGAAAAGCTTCATTTCTCTCCTGCGCTGTGGGAAAAAGATCAGCAGCAAGCCGTACTTACGATTCCTCTCAAGAAAAAAGTAAAATCCGTCACCTTAGATGGTGGTCTTTTTATGGATTATACACCACAGGATAATTCGAAAAATTTATAAATAAAAGCCTTCTTTTTAGAAGGCTTTTTGCTGGGAAAATATCTGATGATCTATGTAGAAACGACTAGAACTGGATTATCCACTTTACTTTTTGAATTTCTTGAATTAATCTAACCTGATATAAACCGACATCGTTAGTTCGAGTAGATTTTGAATAAAATCGTATCGAGGACTTTTGTAGTTAGTTTTACCGATTTTCGATACATTTTTCTTTGCTTTCTTCGAAAAATAATCGGATTGACGAAAGTTATTTATCTGAATTGGATGAAAAATTCCCCTTTCAATATCTGAAAGAGGAATTCTGTTTAGTTATAATATGAATAAATGTTTTTAAATTTAAGATTCTGCAAAGCCATTTTTAATGGCAAAAACGGCAAGGCCAACACGGGTTTTAAGATCTAATTTGTCGCAAAGCTGATCTCTGTAGCTTTCTACCGTTCTTGGGCTGCAACACATCTTGTCGGCGATTTCTTTGTAGCTCAGTTCCGTAACGGTATAGGTAAGAAATTCTTTTTCGCGATCAGAAATTTTTACGCTTTTCGATTCTTCATTATTCATATTGGAGAAGATGATTTTCGAAGCCCATTCTGGGTAGAAAAAACCTTCAGAATTCATTTTTGTCAAAGCGTTTTCCAACTCTTTTGGGTTGGTGTTCTTTAATAAATAACCTTTTGCTCCGTTTTTAATCATTTTAATCACACTTTTGTCATCACCCTGCATGCTCAGTGCCATTACTTTAATTTCAGGATGGTTTTCTTTAAGCCAAAGTACGGTTTCAAAACCGTCCATAATCGGCATACTGATATCCATTAAGATAATATCCGGAATTTTACTGTTGTTCTCAAATTTCTGAATCAAATCTCTGCCGTTTTCGGCAACGTAAATGACTTCAAAATCATTAAAATTATCGATAATTCCTTCTAAAGCTTTTGCGATAAGTACGTGATCATCTACGATCACGATCGTTTTTTTCATGGCTTTCTTTTTAAAATAATATTGAGTATAGTTCCCAAATTTTTCTGACTTTCGAGGCTGAAATCTGCCCCGATAATTTCGGCTCTGTTTTTCATATTCGTGAGACCGATTCCGTTTGATTTGATGTTGGTTTTGTCGAATCCAATACCGTCATCTTTTATGGTAAGTTCCCAAAGTAATTCTTCGGAAGTGTTCAGATTGATGAAAATATTCTTACAGTTTGCATGTTTTATGCTGTTCTGGATAAATTCCTGAGTAATTCTTAGTAAAACATTTTTATGGGCAAATCCCAGATCAAGCTGATTAAAATTATGTTCAAAATGAACTTTACACTTTTTAAAGGTATTTGTATTGTCTACTTCTTCCTGGATTAAAGTTACGATTTCCTTTTGATTAATATTATCATCGGTAAGTGTTTTTGAAAGGCTCCTCAAATCCTGAAGAGACTGATCGATGATTTGGGAAACCTGATCTATTCTTTCACTTACTTCCGGAACTTTGTTTTCATATAAAAGCTGCTGGGTATAAAGGCTTACCAGAGTTAGTTTTTGTCCGATATTATCATGAAGTTCGCGCCCGATCTGCTGCATGGTTGCCTGTTGGATTTCCAATTGGGTGGCGAGAAGCTCACGTTTATGAATTTCGTTTTTTACTTCAATTTCATTTAAATATTCTTTTTTACGCTGTTTATATTTTCGGATATAAACCATAACCGCAACTACAAACAACACAAAAAATATGTTGAATAGAATCAATGTTATTATGAGCTCTGTTTTCCCCATATGATTGAAGTTGAAAATAATAGATACATAATGATTCCTGAAATCAGGAAGTAATTAAAATATATATTAAAGAGCTCTTTGTATTCATTTAAAAGACTGAAAAATGTCCAAAAAGGTAAAGTTCCGATATAAAAAAGCGTTACCCCAAGATTAATATAAAACATCTTGTTTTTGCTAAAATTCAGAATTTCAGATGAATTAATCTGTTTATAATATTCCATTACAACCAAAATCATTAACATAAGACATCCAAACGTATAGTTAAACGAAAAGATGATCTTTTTCATTTTGAAAAAGTATTCATTGGGAATAAAGGAAAGTATATATAATGCAGAGATAATATAAAATAAATTTAATCTTCCAAAAGATTTTGCGGCATACAGCCAATATAAAAATATGAACTCTAAAGGAATTACAAAATAATTAAAAAATGCAGGCTTATCGTATTCAATCAGATGATGTCCCCATTTCCCAAATATTTCACACAGAAAGATAAGAACTAAATAATAAGAGAAATACTTCCAATACTGATCTTTCACCCGATATAGGTATATCAGGGAAATAACAGCAGTAAGTCCTTCAGCCCATATCATAGACTCCTGCAAAACTTTCTGAAATTCACTCATTGTGTTTTTACTTTTATTATTTTCTTAAAATGATTCTACTTTGGGATTGCTTGGCGGAGAAAGAGATCCATGATTTTGAGCAAGACAATCTCCTGTATTCGTTTCTTTTTTTGCTGCCATTGCCATAAATTCTCCCTTGCCGCTTGCATTTGAAGGATTAAAATCATAACTCAAAGTTTCACCATTTTCATCTGTCATTTTCATTGTAGGAACCATTACCAAAGTATGTCTTTCTGCATATTCTACTCCGATTGGGGTATTTTGCATCATATTCCATTCATCAGCTTTTGGATAGGCAGCGTAGTAAAATCTGATTCCTAAATCCTTTTCTGAAATGTTGGGATTTGTTTTCTGCGTTTCATTTTCGATATCAGAAATAAATTTTTTCAGTGTTGATAAATCGAAATGAATAGAATGTGCATCCTGAATTCCTAAATCTTTATTAATAGAAATCATTTGATTTTTTCTGTAATTATCTATCAAAGTCTGAATAAATTCATAGGTCATGGTGTTTGGAGTTGAATTTAATTCCAATGTTTTACCATCTAAAGTTAGTTTTGTTTCCATAAAGTTAGTTTTATAAGTAAATGTTAGTTGGTCTTGCAAATTTCGGTAAAAAATATGTTGTTACGACACGGTTTTTTCCTGTTTATTTATGGGGTTTTTACGGAATGAATATGTTAATTAAAATTATAAAGAATTTGGATAGGTTTGGTAAAAAAAATGACTGCTTCAGAAAACTACAGTACTTAATTACAAAAATAATATATATGAAAAAACTACTTATTGCTCAGTAGATTTTAAAACCTGACTTGTTTCTTCCAAGAATTTCAAATCATAATATTTCAGTGAAAAAAAATTAAAATGGTCTGTTGTTTTTATTGATTAAACGCAACATGATAATTTTTATATTAGAAAACTTCTTTGTGACAGGGAAAATTCTGTAATAAATGATAGATTTGCATCGATTATTTACAAATTATAAAATTATCCAATGAAAAGACAGACTATCGCATTATTTTGCATAGCAATATTCAGTATTTCTTGTGCTGATAAAAGTGGTAAACAAGATGACAGCAAATATACAGATGAACAAAAAGCTTCGTATTATATAGGGTTAAGCATTGCCCAAAATATGAAACGAGAAGGTTTTAAAGTAGATGAAAAACTTTTGGCTCAGGCTATTAAAGAAGAGATGGATGGAACAGAAAAGCTAATGCCGGCAGAAGGTATGGATGCTTTTATGCAGGAGTTTATGCAGAAGCAACATGAAAAAAAGCAAGCTATAGCGGGGGGACAAGCAGATGAAAATAAGAAAAAAGGTCTGGAGTTTCTTGCGAAAAATAAAAATAACCCAAAAGTAAAAACCACAGCTTCAGGTTTACAATACGAAGTGTTGCAGGAAGGTGATGGTAAAACAAAACCAACAGCATCAGACGTTGTACAGGTAAAATATACTGGAAAGCTTCTGGATGGAACCGTTTTCGACTCTACTGACAAAAATGGAGGCGCACCAATGGACATTAATCTGGGCGCGGTAATCAGAGGATGGACAGAAGGAATTCAGCTGATGAGTAAAGGATCTAAATACAGATTTTACATTCCTTCAGATCTGGCTTATGGAGACCAGGGAGCTGGAGCAGACATTCCTGCAGGTGCTACCATCATTTTTGATGTAGAATTGGTGAATATAAAATAGTAGAGATATTGCTGATTGTATGATCGGCGACAATGGAATTTGCTTATTTTACAGCTGTGTTACAAATAAAATTTCCGCAGATTTTGTCTGCGGAAATTTTTCAAAAATAATATATATGAAAAAAAACTACTTATTTTTCAGCAGGTCTGAAAACCAAACCTGTTTCTTCGAAATAATCTAAAGTGATTCTGTCGCCGTCATTTACGGTTCCTGCCAAAATCTCTCTTGATAATTTATTTAAAACTTCCTGTTGAATAACTCTCTTCAATGGTCTTGCCCCGAAAGCAGGATCATATCCTTTATTCATCAGATAATCCAAAGCATCCTGAGTGCTCGTCATCACAATATTTCGTTTTGCTAACAGATCGTTATAGCCTCTCAACTGATACTGAACGATTTTTCCAATCTCTTTTTTTCTCAATGGCTGGAACAATACTGTTTCATCAATTCTGTTCAAAAATTCGGGACGTAAAGTTTGTTTCAGCAAATCAAAAACTTCAATTTTAGTTTTATCAACAATTTCATCCTGATTCTGTTCTGTAATATTTTCAAAATTCTCCTGAATGATATGTGAGCCCAAATTCGACGTCATAATGATAATCGAGTTTTTGAAATTTACCACTCTGCCTTTATTATCTGTCAGACGACCGTCATCCAAAACCTGTAACAAGGTGTTGAAAACATCAGGATGCGCTTTTTCAATTTCATCCAAAAGCACGACTGAATAAGGTCTTCTTCTCACGGCTTCTGTTAATTGCCCACCTTCATCATAACCCACATATCCCGGAGGCGCACCTACCAATCTCGAAACAGAATGACGTTCTTGATATTCACTCATATCAATTCTTGTCATATTATTTTCATCATCGAATAAAAACTCAGCCAAAGCCTTTGCCAGCTCGGTTTTTCCGACACCGGTCGTTCCTAAGAATAAGAAAGACCCAATTGGTTTTTTCTCGTCGCTTAATCCGGCTCTGTTTCTTCTGATTGCATCTGCAACCGCTTGAATTGCTTCGTCCTGACCGACAACTCTATGATGGAGTTCGGTTTCAAGATGTAATAATTTTTCTCTTTCAGATTGAAGCAATTTGGTAACAGGAATTCCTGTCCATTTTCCGATTACTTCAGAGATATTATCGGCAGTTACTTCTTCTTTAATTAATTCATTCTGATGGTTTTGCATCTCCAGTTCCAGTTTCTGCAAAGCATCTTCTTTTTCTTTTATTTTTCCGTACTGAATTTCTGCAACTTTGGCATAATCTCCTGCTCTTGAAGCTCTTTCTGCTTCTAATTTAAGAGATTCAATATCTTTTTTAATGGAAGTTAAATCCTCAGATTTTTGTTTTTCTTTAAGCCATTTTGCGTTGATTTCATTTCTTTCTTCCGAAATTTTTGAAATATCTTCTTTTAGATGGTCAATTTTTGTCTGATTGCCTTCTCTTGAAATGGCTGCCAATTCAATTTCCATCTGCATTAATTTTCTGTCTAAAACATCCAGTTCTTCAGGTTTCGAATTGATTTCCATTCTCAGCTTAGCAGAAGCTTCATCAATCAAATCAATCGCTTTATCCGGTAAAAATCGGTCTGAAATATATCGTTGAGACATTTCTACCGCAGCGATAATTGCCTCATCTTTGATTCTAACTTTGTGATGGGCTTCATATTTATCCTTAATTCCACGAAGGATCGAGATTGCAGATTCGGTATCCGGTTCTTCCACCATCACTTTCTGGAAACGTCTTTCCAACGCCTTATCTTTTTCGAAATATTTTTGATATTCATTTAAAGTCGTTGCACCAATCGCTCTTAATTCTCCTCTTGCCAAAGCAGGTTTCAGAATATTCGCTGCGTCCATCGCACCTTCACCACCTCCGGCTCCCACCAATGTATGGATTTCATCGATAAACAGAATGATTTGTCCGTCTGATTTTGTGACTTCATTCACAACAGATTTCAAGCGTTCTTCAAACTCACCTTTAAATTTTGCACCGGCGATTAAGGCACCCATATCCAATGAATATAACGTTTTATCTATCAGATTTTCTGGAATATCTCCGGAAATAATTCGGTGTGCAATTCCTTCGGCGATAGCCGTTTTACCAACACCCGGTTCACCAATTAAAATCGGGTTATTTTTAGTTCTTCTTGAAAGAATCTGTAAAACTCTTCTGATTTCTTCATCACGCCCAATTACAGGATCTAATTTTCCTTCCGCAGCGAGCTCATTGAAATTTTTAGCGTATTTTTTTAAGGATTGGTATGTATCTTCTGAACTTGCAGAAGTCGCCGTACTTCCTTTTCTTAATTCTTTAATTCCGCCTTCCAAAAGACTTTTGGTGACCCCCATGTCTTTTAATATTTTTGAAACTTCGGAACTGGTTTCCAAAAGTGATAACCATAAATGTTCGATGGTCACAAATTCGTCACCCATTTTTTTTGCGATATTGGGTGCGTCCAGCAAAACTTTATTTGCCGATTGGGAAAGGTAAATATTTCCTCCCTGTACTTTCGGAAGTTTTTCTAAATTTTCACGATTTCGCTCTCTTACCAAATTTGCATCTGCTTCAGATTTTTTTAATAAGAAAGGCGATATATTTTCATCTACCTGAAAAATTCCTTCCAGTAAATGTTGAGGTTCTATTTGCTGATTGCCAAATTCCATAGCCACTTGTTGTGCAGCCTGGATGGCTTCCTGCGATTTTACGGTATATTGGTTTAAGTTCATATTTTGTATATTTTTGATTCTAAATTTTAGTTTTCAATTTGTAGATTTTAGACATCAGATTTCAGACCATAAGAGTCGAATCATTGTTAGTTTATCAATCAGATTTTCTAATTTCTGATGTCCTCAATCGTATTTAATCATTTAATTCTGATGGGTATATCGCAAAAACTGTTCAATTGTTGAATTTTTAAAGATAACAGACAAAATTTCCGAATTGTATATTTTGAAGTTGTTTGGAAGAGACAAAATTTCCGATTCTAGCGTAAGGAGTTCAAAATATCGGAATTACCGTCATGTTAATTCCAAGCATTTATTTTAGATAAAAAATCATTCTCTCAAAATCGAGATATTAAAATCAAAATAATTACTTTTGCGTTTTACCAGATGGAACTTAAAGAAAAACAAAGAAAAATATTAGACGTTGCTGTAGAACTTTTCAAGGAGAAAGGGTATATGGGCAGCTCTGTGAGAGACTTGGCAACAAAGCTCAACATTAAAGCGGCTTCTTTGTATGCACACATCCGTTCAAAAGAGGAAATTTTGGAATGGATCTGTTTCGGAATAGCCCAAGAGTTTTTTGATGAGCTTCAGAAAGTAAAAAACACCAATATTCCTCCAAAAGAGAAACTAAATTTATTCATCGATAAACACTTATCGATTGTTCTCAGAAACCGTGATGTTACGCATATTTATTCTAATGAATGGAAACATTTGGAAGAAAGACTTCCCGAATTTGTGGAATTAAGAAAAAATTATCAACAGGAAGTTGAAAAATTAATTTCTGAAATTTATCAAGCTGAAAATTGGGAATTGAGATCATCTACTTTTACAACAAGATTTATTCTTCATACTTTAAATAATTCCTATTTTTGGTTCAAAAGAAATATTGAATCAACTACCGAAATTACTGATGAGATAAGAGATAAAATACTTTTTGGGCTTCTCGGAAATCATAAACAATAACGTCCTTGTCATTTTATAAAGATTATAAAGAAAGAATCTTAACTTATTATTAGAGATTTGTCACTACATTTTGTTTCATTCTGAATGACAAAATCCTCATAAAATCAGTTTAACCACAATTTAACTTTAATTTCAATTATTTAGAATCATTCAAAATGTGACAAAAGTCATAAAAATTTTGCCATGTTCTAAAATCTTTTTACATTTACACCTAACAAATGTTAGTTAGTGATGAAGTTTGATGTTGAATATTTAGAACTTAGCCAATTGAGACAGCTTCAGTCGGAAAGGTTGGTGAATTTGGTGAATTATCTTGATCAGAAATCGGATTTTTATAAAGGAAAATTTGATGAATTAGGAATAGCGGCTGGTGAAATAAGGACAATTGAAGATATTTCTAAACTGCCGATTACTTACAAACAGGATTTAAGAGACCATTATCCGTTCGGATTATTTACAGTTCCGAAGAATGAGTTACAAAGAATTCACTGTTCAAGCGGAACAACAGGAAAACCAACGGTAGTAGGATATACAAAAGAAGATGTTGATTTATTCAGCGAAGTGGTAGCAAGATCTTTGAATGCAGCGGGAGCAAAACCGGGAATGCAGTTGCATAATGCTTACGGTTACGGAATTTTCACGGGCGGGCTTGGACTTCATTACGGAGCTGAAAAATTAGGAATGAGCGTTCTCCCAATTTCGGGAGGAATGACTTCAAGACAGGTGGATTTGATTATCGATTTTAAACCTGAAGTTCTTTGCTGTTCGCCATCTTACGCTTTAACATTGGCTGATGAATTTGCGAAAAGAGGAATTTCTGCAGATGAAATCAGTTTGAAATATGCCGTTCTTGGTTCAGAACCTTGGACGGAAATTATAAGACATCATATTGAAGAAAAATTAGGCGTTCATGCAACCAATATTTATGGGTTGAGTGAAATTATTGGTCCAGGAGTTTCGATGGAAGATTTTGAGGAGAAAGGAGGTTCTTACATTTGGGAAGACCATTTTTATCCTGAAATTCTAGATCCGATTACGAAAGAGCCTGTTCCGTTTGGTGAAGAAGGAGTTTTGGTGATTACAACATTAACGAAAAAAGCAATGCCGCTTTTACGTTATTGGACCAATGATATTACCAGTCTTTATTATGAAGAAAACTCAAAAAGAACAATGGTTAAAATGAAACCGATTCTTGGAAGAGCTGATGATATGCTGATTGTAAGAGGGGTAAATGTGTATCCAAGTCAGATTGAAGAAGCGTTTTCTCATGTGGAAGGTGTGGTTCCGAATTATTATTTAACACCCATTGAGAAAGAACAAATGTGTGTAGCACTGGATATCGACGTAGAAATTAATGACGAACTGGTAGCTTCAGAAAATTTAAATATTAATTCACAGGAATATCTTATTTTCGCAGAAAATTTTGGTAAAACCATCGAAAACGAGATTAAAAAACGTGTAGGAATTACGACGAAAGTGAAAATTCATGCTCAGGACAGTCTTCCGAAATGTGAAGGTGGAAAAATTAACAGAATACTTAAAAAATAAATGAATTCATTTTATAAACTTAAAACTGTAAAAGTTCAGAAAGATACCAGCGATGCAGTGAATGTAGCCGTTGAAATTCCTGAGGAGCTGAAGGATAAATTCAGGTTCAAACAGGGGCAATATTTGAACTTTAAAATGATGATCGACGGTAATGAAGAGCGTCGTTCCTACTCAATTTGTAATGCTCCGAGTGAAAAGAGCAATACATTGGAAGTTTTGGTTAAGCTTTTAGAAAACGGAAAAGTTTCAGGGTATTTCAACGAACATCTTCACATGGATGAAATGCTTGAAGTTATGCCTCCGATGGGTGGTTTCAATACTTCTTATCACCCGACAAACGTGAAAACTTACGTTGGTTTGGCGGCAGGAAGCGGAATTTCTCCTGTTTTATCGAATATTAAGGAAAGTCTTTATCAGGAGCCGAATTCAAACGCTTATTTGTTCTACAGCAACAGAAGCATGAATCACGTGATGAAAAAGGCTGAGATCGATAAATTGGTTGAGTATTTTAACGGAAGACTGAAAGTTGTGTATTTGGTAAGTCGTGAAGCTCATGCAGATCCAATTTTTGAAGGAAGAATTTCTCCAGAAAAATTAGATTTACTGTTTGAAAGATATGCAGATATAGACGTTAAAGAATCTACTTTCTTTATTTGTGGACCTTCGGAAATGATTAAAGGGATTGCAGATTATTTAAAGAAAGATAAAAAAGTTCCTGCGATTCAGGTTTTGTTTGAATATTTCACCGCTCCTGACGAAGAAAATACGGAGGAAATGAGCGATGAGTTCAAAGCCATTGCCAATATCGAAAGTATGGTAACGGTGATCATCGACGATGATGAATATTCATTCCATTTGAATTCAAAAAAAGAAAGTATCTTAGATAAAGCATTGAAAGACAATCTTCCTGTGCCTTTTGCTTGCAAAGGAGGAGTTTGTTGTACGTGTAAAGCGGAAGTTTTGGAAGGTGAAGTTTTCATGGAAAAAAATTACGCACTTACTGAAGAAGAAGTAGCCAGAGGTTTCGTTCTTACCTGTCAATGTCACCCGACAACGAATGTGGTGATGCTTAATTATGATGTTTAAATTGTATTAACGATTTAATGTAAAACGTATTCATGAATACATAAATACTTTTTACATTTTACAAAAGACAAGAAAATGGATTTAGAAAAATTTGTACAATACGTACACGACGAAAATAAAGTAGAACCAAAAGATGTAATGCCCGATGATTACAGAAAACTATTGGTTCGTCAGATTTCACAGCACGCACATTCTGAAATTGTCGGAATGTTGCCGGAAGCCAACTGGATTTCCAGAGCGCCTTCGTTGAGAAGAAAAATGGCACTGTTAGCTAAAGTTCAGGATGAAGCAGGTCATGGTCTGTACTTGTATTCTGCAACAGAAACGTTAGGAAACGGAACGATCAGAGCAGACAGAGACGCAACTTACGACGATATGTTGGAAGGAAAAGCAAAATATTCAAGTATCTTCAATTATCCTACGTTGAGTTGGGCAGATATCGGCGCAATCGGTTGGTTGGTTGATGGAGCTGCAATTATGAACCAAGTAATGTTGATGGGGAATTCTTACGGTCCTTACTCAAGAGCGATGGTAAAAATCTGTAAAGAAGAATCTTTCCACCAAAGACAAGGCTACGAGATTTTAATGGCACTTTGTCGTGGTACAAAACAACAGAAAGAAATGGCTCAGGCTTCGTTAAACCGTTTCTGGTGGCCGGCTTTAATGATGTTCGGTCCAAATGACGACAGTTCGCCAAACTCTAAAATTTCTATGAATTACAGAGTAAAAAGAGAAAGTAACGACAGTCTTCGTCAGCGATTTATCGACGTTACCGTTTCTCAGGCTGAGTTTTTAGGATTAACCGTTCCGGATAAAGATCTTAAATGGAACGAAGAAAGACAACATTACGATTTCGGAGAACTTCCGTGGGATGAATTCATGGAAATTTTAAAAGGAAACGGTCCTGCGAACAAAAAGCGTATCGAAACCAAGAGAAAAGCTCAAAGAGAAAATTCTTGGGTAAAAGAAGCGGCGGCAGCTTTCGCAGAAAAACAGGAAAAAATTTCAATATAACAATATACCAATGTAAAAATGTAGCAATCCAATTGTTATTCTGAGTAAAGCGAAGCATCTCATTGGTAAACTGGTACATTGATACATTGTTAAATTTAATTTTAATTTATGGCAAATTTAGATATGTGGGAAGTGTTTATTCAAACTAAACCGGGATTATCTCACAAACACGTTGGAATTGTACAGGCGCCAACAGCAGAAATGGCTTTGCAGAACGCAAGAGACGTTTATACAAGAAGAAAAGAAGGAACTTCTGTTTGGGTAGTTCCAAGTAAATATATCGTGACTTCGGAAGGAATTGATAAAGAAGCTTTTTTCGATCCGGCTGATGACAAATTGTACCGTCACCCGACATTCTATGATATTCCAAACGATGTGAAAAATATGTAGAAAATTGTATTAATGTAAAAAGTATTAAAGTAAAATGATTGACTCTTTGAAAGTTATTTTGTAAATCATTAATACATTTTACATTGAATCATTTTACAAATAGAAAAACAATGAACCCATTATATAATTATTTATTAAAACTAGCAGACGACAGTTTCATTATGGGACAGCGTTTGTCTGCATGGTGCGGTGAAGGTCCTTATTTAGAGGAAGATATTGCATTAACAAATATTGCTTTGGATGAACTTGGACAGGCGAATAACTTTTACGTTTACGCTTCAAGAGTGATCGATAACGGAAAAAGTGAAGATGATTTGGCATTTTTAAGATACGAACACGAATATCTAAACGCACACTGGACAGAACTTCCGAACGAAGATTATGCTCAGACGATTTTGAAAGTTTATGTTTTCTCTGTCTATCAAAAATTGATGTACGAAGCATTATCAAACTCTACCAATGAAGAACTTTCTGCGATTGCTCAGAAATCGTTGAAAGAGGTAAGATATCATTATACTCACACTGCTTCTTGGATGAAAATTTTCGCACAAGGAACAGAAGAAAGTAAATCCCGTTTAGAAAAAGCAATTGAAAATATCTGGGAATACACAAAAGGTTTATTCGCAAAAATAGAAGGTGAAGATGATTTGGTAGCTTTAAATATTGCTCCGAATACAGATATTCTTTATGAAGAATTTTTAGCAATTACACAGAAAGATTTTGCAGATTTCAAATTAGAATATCCAAAAAATCCTTTTATGCAGCCAAAATCAAGAACAGAATATCATACAGAATACTTCGGATTTATGCTTTGTGAATTGCAATATATGCAGAGAGCGTATCCTGGTTGTACTTGGTAAATTTTGATTTATTCTTTGTTGACTTGTTAAGTGAAACGCCTTTGCGAACTTAAAAACAGTTAGTAGTCAAAAAAAACTTAGTGCACTTTGCGTTTAAATTTTTAAAGCTTGAAAAGCAAATATTTTAATAAGCTGATTTTAGGATTAATTATTTTGTTTATGATCTTTTGTTTCGGAATTTTTAATTCAAAAGTCAGTCTAGAATATGAAACAAATAATCCGGGAGATTGTGTTTCACAAATTTCAGGAAGAAATTTATGCCAAGGTATAGAACAAGGAAAAACATTAATTATTATTGATACTGTTTTAATTGTTCTTTCAATGTTGTTTAGGAAAAAAATAGTAAGAGATTGAAAAATCCTTTAGAAATATTAGAACTAGTTCCCGATCCGGAAATTCCGGTAATCAATATCGTGGAATTGGGCATTGTAAGAGAAGCGAAAATTACGAGTGAGAATTCTTGTGAAGTAACGATTACGCCGACTTATTCTGCCTGTCCCGCTATGTTTACCATCGAGGAAGACATCATCAAATTGATGAAAGAAAACGGTTGGGATGCGAAAGTAGTCACCAAAATGTTTCCGATTTGGACAACAGATTGGCTGACAGATGAAGCGAGAGAAAAGCTCCGCGTTTACGGAATTACACCTCCCGAAAAAGGTGCCGACGAACATCACATCGGGAAACCGAAAAAATGTCCACGTTGCGGTTCTATGAATTCAAAACAGATCAGCAGATTCGGGTCTACATTGTGTAAGGCTTCGTATCAATGTCTGGACTGTCTGGAGCCATTTGATTATTTTAAATGTCATTAATTCAAAGTGATTTTACGGATATGATAATTTACATTATAATTAATTTTAACAACAGCTGAATTAATAGTAAATTAGAGTATTATTAAAACCTTAAATTAAAAAATATAAGCCATGTACACACAACTTGATATTGAATCACATTTTGACGGGAAATTAAAAATCGCTTATCTGAATCAGCCTGATACAATGAATGCTTTAACCAAGCCTTCGTTAGCAGATTTGAAAGATTTTGTAAAAGAATGCAGTAATGATCCAACAGTAAGATGTGTTGCGATTTCTGGTAGAGGAAGGGCTTTTTGCTCTGGTCAGAATCTGGATGACGCTTTTGTACAGGGAGACGAACATCATGATGACGATATTATCAGAAGAATTGTGACGGATTATTATAATCCTTTGGTGATGGAAATTACACGTTGCAGAAAACCTGTTGTCGCTTTGGTCAATGGTCCTGCAGTTGGAGCCGGAGCAATGTTGGCGTTGATTTGTGACTTCGTTTTAGCCAATAATAAAGCATATTTCGCCCAGGCGTTTTCCAATATCGGTTTAATTCCTGATACAGGAGGAACGTATTTCTTGCCTAAGTTATTGGGAAGACAATTAGCAAATTATTTAGCGTTTACAGGGAAAAAATTATCTGCTGAAGAATCTAAATCTTACGGTTTGGTAGCTGAAGTTTTCGCTGAAGAAGAATTCAATTCAAAATCAATGGAAATTTTAGAAAAAGTATCTAATATGCCGACGGTTGGTCTAAAATTAACTAAAAAAGCTTTTGCTGCTTCTTACAACAATACCTTGAAAGAGCAATTGGAGCTTGAAGGCGATTTGCAGCAGGAAGCGGCAGAAACAGAAGATTTTAAAGAAGGAGTAAGTGCCTTTTTAGAGAAAAGAAAACCTAATTATAAAGGAAGATAAGAATTAATATAACAATGTACCAATGTAACAGTTTGCCAATTACTAAATTATTGGAAGTCAATTAAATTGTTACATTGTTACATTGATACACTGTTACATTATGAACGTAGGAATTATTGGTGCAGGAACTATGGGCGTAGGAATTGCTCAGGTAGCTGCAACAGCGGGTTGCAAAGTTGTATTATTCGACGCAAATACTTCGCAAATAGATAAAGCACTTTCTGGCTTAGAGAAAACATTAAATAAATTAGTTGAAAAAGCTAAAATCTCCCAGGAAAAAGCCACAGAAATCAAAAATAATATCATTAAAGGTGAAACTTTACAGGATTTAAAAGATTCTGATCTAGTAATCGAAGCCATTATTGAAAACAAAGAAATCAAAACCAAAGTTTTCACAGAATTAGAAAAATACGTTTCTGAAAGTTGTGTGATTGCTTCCAATACATCATCAATTTCCATTACCTCTCTCGGTGCTGAATTACAGAAACCGGAACGTTTCATCGGAATTCACTTTTTCAATCCGGCTCCTTTGATGCCTTTGGTTGAGGTTATTCCATCCTTACTTACAGAAAAATCTTTAGCGGAAAAAATCTATAATCTGATGAAAGATTGGGGTAAAACTCCTGTGATTGCAAAGGATATCCCGGGATTTATCGTGAACAGAATTGCCCGCCCTTATTACGGAGAAGGATTAAGAATCGTTGAAGAAAATATAGCAACGGTGGAACAGGTTGATGATGCCATGAAAACAATCGGAAACTTCAAAATGGGACCTTTTGAATTAATGGATCTCATCGGTGTTGATGTGAATTTCTCCGTAACAAAAACAGTTTATAACGAATATTTTTACGATCCTAAATACAAACCATCTCTTCTCCAACAAAGAATGTCGGAAGCCAAACTTCACGGCAGAAAAACAGGAAAAGGTTTCTATGATTATTCTGAAGGAGCTGAAAGACCTGTTGCAGAAAAAAATGATGCGCTTTATCAGCAAATATTTTTAAGAATCATCTCAATGTTAATTAACGAAGCGGTTGAAGCGAAAAGATTAGGTATTGCCAACGATGAAGATTTAGAATTGGCGATGCAGAAAGGGGTAAATTATCCAAAAGGATTATTGGCTTGGGGAAAAGAAATCGGATATACAAAAATCTCTGAAACTTTACAGAATCTTTACGAGGAATATCAGGAAGAAAGGTATAGACAAAGTCCGTTGCTTCGCAAGTTAAATTAATATATGGATATAGAAGGATTCAGAGCTGAATTGGAAACAAGGCTTATCATTGAAAAAGAATACATTAGTCAGGAACTTTCTTCGATTAATGATGATCAGGAAAAACTCGAATTATTGGGCAAATTCAATGAAAAATATAAAGAGTTAATTAAAAGAATTGCCAACGAAGAAGGAATTGATCTGAATGCTGTTTATCCGACAGAAAATTTATCAAATTCAGAAAATCTTAGTTACGAGCAAATAATTCTTGGTAAAACAATGAGTATTTATGACCAATTGGCTGATGAATTATATGAAGAAATGACTAATGATTAATTTTTCACCTCTGAAATTTTAAAAATTATGCTTAAAAGAATTTTTACAAAGAAAAACTTTTTACGCTCTCTCATGACTGCAGCTATTTTTGCGGTTTCCTTTTCTATCATTAAACTTATTTTTTATTATTTCGGATGGGATGATGAAAAAAGTATAAATATATACGGTCTGATATTTTACTTTGTCTTCATGTTTTTAGCATTTTTTATTTTAGACGGCAGAGACTACAGCTGGAAAGATGTAATACGATTTAGAAATTTAAATAGAAATAAATGAACCCAAGACAGGTTGCAGAATATATGTTCGATCAGGATGAGTTTTCCCAATGGATGAATATCAAACTGATTGAAGTAAAAGAAAATTATTGTTTAATCGAAATGCCCATCAAAAAAGAAATGATTAATGGGCTAAAAACGGTTCACGGAGGCGTTACGTTTGCTTTTGCGGATTCTGCATTGGCATTTTCGTCCAACAATTCCGGAGATGCAGCCGTTGCATTGAACTGCATCATCAATTTTACCAAAGCCGGAAAAGAAGGCGATATTTTCAGAGCAGAAAGTATTTTGGTAAATAACACAAGAAAAACCGCTGTTTTCGATATTAAAATTACTAATCAAAATGAAGAATTGATTGCAAAATTTGTGGGAACAGTTTATAAAATAGGGAAAAAAGTAACAGAATTATAGAAACAATATGGCAAAAATTATAATAAATGTATTGAGTAAAGCCCAAACTGAGGTTGTAACAAGTATCAATTCCTACGAAGACGATAATGATTGGGAAATAACGGGTAATAGATTTGTTGCTTTCTTCGATATTTTAGGATTTAAAGAAATGGTTTTAAGAAGTACGCATGAAGAAATTTTTGGAGTACTAAATAATATTTCGGAATTAAAAAACTCTTTTAGTAAAGATTTTATAAATAGTAAGGCCGAAAAAGAACCAATTCGAATTATTACTTTTTCTGATTCAATTATTATATTTTCAAAAAATGATTCCCCAGAGTCATTTATTGTTTTTTTAAAAGCTATCAATTGGTTATTTGCTGGAATAATAAATACTAAGATTGCAATAAAGGGAGCTTTCTCACATGGAGTAATTAGTGCAAATTTTAAAGAGCAAATATTTTTTGGACAATCTTATATTGATGCTTTTCTATTGCAGGAAGAAGTAAATTATATGGGAGTTGTAGCTCATCACTCTATTGATAAGTATATTAATGATAATGCAGGGATTAATATTGAAGAGCTTATTACAGAAATACAAACTCCATTAAAATCTGGAAAAATTAGACATTTAAATCTTAATTATTTTCCATTTATAGTATATGAAGATATTGATGGAATGGATGAAGTCTTAAATAGATTTAAAGATACCGCATCAGGATCACCAAGAAAATATTTGGAAAATACTTTATTATTTTTAAAAGATTATAAAGAAATAAAAGATAGAAAGTAAAAGCAAAAAATATGAATAACGTATACATCATAGATTACATCAGAACTCCCATTTCAAAATTAACAGGAGGTCTTTCAGAAGTTAGAGCCGATGATTTGGCAGCAATTGTTATTAAAGAAATTGTAGCAAGAAATCCAGAGGTTCCTGTTGAGGAAATTGAAGACGTTATTTTCGGATGCGCCAATCAGGCGGGTGAAGATAACAGAAACGTAGCAAGAATGGGACTTTTACTGGCTGGACTTCCTTACAAAATCGGGGGAGAAACTGTAAATAGATTATGTGCTTCGGGAATGTCGGCGGTGGCGAATGCTTTCCGTTCGATTGCTGCAGGAGAAGGTGAAATTTACATTGCAGGTGGAGTAGAGCACATGACACGTTCGCCTTATGTTATGTCAAAACCAAGCGTAGCTTTCGGGAGAGACAGCCAGATGTTTGATACCACTTTCGGATGGAGATTTGTAAATCCGAAAATGAAAGAAATGTACGGCGTAGATGCGATGGGTGACACCGCAGAAAATTTAGCAGAAATGTATAACATCAGCCGTGAAGATCAGGATAAATTCGCACTTTGGTCACAGCAAAAAGCAACGAAAGCTAAGGAGAGCGGAAGATTGGCGGAAGAAATTGTAAAAGTTGAAATTCCACAAAAAAAAGGAGAACCGAAAATATTTGATACAGACGAATTCATAAAGCCAACTTCTTCAATGGAAGGATTGGGAAAACTTCGTCCTGCTTTTAAAAAAGAAGGCGGAACAGTCACAGCGGGTAATGCTTCAGGAATGAATGATGGAGCAGCAGCTTTAATTTTAGCAAGCGAAGAAGCAGTTAAAAAATATGACTTAAAACCAAAAGCTAAGATTTTAGGCTCATCTGTGGCTGGTGTTGAGCCAAGAATTATGGGAATCGGACCGGTTGAGGCAACTCAGAAATTATTAAAAAGATTAAATCTTTCATTAGACGATATGGATATCATCGAATTGAATGAAGCGTTTGCCGCTCAAGCTTTGGCAGTAACAAGAACGTTAGGATTAAAAGATGACGATTCAAGAGTAAATCCAAATGGAGGAGCAATCGCAATCGGTCATCCACTTGGAGTTTCCGGAGCAAGAATCATTGGTTCTGCTGCGATGGAACTTCAGAAACAAAATAAAAAATATGCATTGTGTACGCTTTGTATCGGTGTCGGACAAGGTTATGCAATGGTAATTGAAAAAGTATAATTTTTTCAATAATGTAACAATATAAAAATGTAACAATATAAAAATGTATCAATGTAACAATTTCTGTTATTCTTAACAAAGTGAAAAACCTCAATTGGTAAACTGTTAGATTGATACATTGTTAAATTAAATTTTCAACAAAAATTTTATGAATATTTACTCATATCACGGAATTCGTCCCATCATAAAACCATCTGCTTACGTTCACCCACAGGCGGTGATTATCGGAAATGTAGAAATCGGCGAAGAAGTTTATATAGGTCCCAACGCGGTCATCCGTGGTGACTGGGGTAAAATTATCATTAAAGACGGTGCCAATGTGCAGGAAAACTGTACGCTTCACGTTTTTCCGGGAATCGAAACCATCTTGGAAGAATCGGCACACATCGGTCATGGAGCGATTATCCATTCCGGACACATCGGAAAAAATTGTCTGGTTGGAATGAATGCTGTGGTGATGGACAAGGCTGTTATCGGTGACGAATGTATTATTGGTGCATTGGCTTTTGTTCCGGCAAATTTTAAGTGTGATGCAAGAAAGTTAATTGTTGGAAGTCCTGCGAAAATTATCCGTGATGTTTCTGATGAAATGATTAAATGGAAAACAGAAGGAACGAGATTGTATCAGGAATTGGCAAGAGAAGGGAAAGATGCCATTTTGCCTTGCGAGCCTTTTACAGAATATGTGCAGCAGATTCCAACCAAAATCGTTGACTACAGCATTTGGGATGATGTAAAATAATTTTTGATAGAAAAATTAAATATGATCAAAAAACTAATTATTTTCTGCAGTATTTTGTTTGCGTTTCAATCTGTAGTTTTTGCTCAGACGGGAAATGTAAAACCACTGACTATTGGAGAAATCAGAACGATAAATTCTAAAATTTTAAACGAGGAAAGAACGTTAAACATCTATCTTCCGCAAAATTTCGACAAAAAGAAATCTTACCCAATTATCTATCTTCTGGACGGAAGCATGAATGAGGATTTTATTCATGTTACAGGTTTAGTTCAATTCTTCAATCAAATGTATTCTATGCCGGAAACAATCGTGGTTGGAATTGCGAATATTGACAGAAAGAAAGATTTTACTTTTCATACAGATTTAAAAGATTTACAGAAAGATTATCCAACAACGGGACATTCCGATAAATTCATCAGTTTTTTGGAGAAAGAATTAAAACCTTATGTTGAAAGCCAGTTTAAAACGACTGAAACCTATTTATTCGGACAATCATTGGGCGGGCTTTTAGCAACAGAAATTTTGTTAAAAAAACCTGAAATGTTCAATAATTATTTTATCATCAGTCCGAGTTTGTGGTGGGATGATGAAAGTCTTTTAAAGCAGGCTCCTCAGTTATTAAATAAAATTCCGGATACGAAGAAATTTGTTTACGTTTCTGTCGGAAAAGGTGAACATCCCGTTATGGTAAAAGATGCTGAAGACTTATATGATGTTTTAAAAAAAGCCAACAAGAAAAACTGGACTGTAGAATATAAAATGATGGAAACCGACAATCATGCCACCATTCTTCACAGAAGTTTGTATGAAGGTTTGGTGAAATTGTTTCCTTATCAAGAACCAAAATAAATTGATGTTGAAATGATAAATATCCTGAAGAAATATTGGTTTTTAATATTGATAATTTTGATTGTAATCAATGTTTTAGGGTTTTATCTAATAAAAGAATTGATTGGTATTTCAGATGCTTTGGAGCATGCAGAATCCGATGAAGTAATTGTAAATCTAAAACGTAAAGATTTATTATACACATTATTTATTGATTTTGTTTTTATAATTGATTTATGGCTAATACTTTTTGTGCCTTACTTAGTTATTAAAAACATTTTCAATATTAAATTAAGTAAAAAGTAAAAACTATATGGAAAAATTAAAAAACTATATCTACGGCGAATGGGTAGAAGGAAACGGAAACGGAATTCCTTTATACAACGCCGTAAACGGAGAGCAGGTTGCCATTTCCGATACAGAAGGTTTAAATTTTGAGCAGGCTTTAGACTATGGAAGAACAGTTGGTTACAAAAACCTTTCATCCATGACATTCTACGATCGTGGAGAAATGTTGAAAAAAGTAGCGCTTTATCTTTTGGAAAGAAAGAAAAAATATTACGAATTATCATATAAAACAGGGGCAACTCACGCAGATTCTTGGGTAGATATTGAAGGAGGTTTCGGTACTTTTTTCACGTACTCAGGGTTGGCAAAAAGAATGCTTCCAAACACTCCGTTTTGGGTGGATGGAGAAACTCAGAAAATTTCCGCCAACGGAACCTTCTTGGGAACTCACATTTTGACTCCAAGTGAAGGGGTTTCTGTTCAAATCAATGCCTACAATTTTCCCGTTTGGGGAATGTTGGAAAAACTGTCGACTTCATTGTTGGCGGGCGTTCCTTCAATTGTGAAACCTTCGCCTTATGGTTCTTATTTAACGAATGCGGTTTTTCAGGATATGATTGAAAGCGGTGTGCTTCCGGAAGGTGCGCTTCAATTGGTTTGTGGCGAGCCGGGAAATATTTTAGATTACGTTCAGGATGGAGATTCTGTATTATTTACAGGTTCTGCAACGACAGGTAGAAAATTAAAAGCTTTACCATCTGTTTCAGGAAACTCTGTTCGTTTTAATATGGAAGCTGATTCTCTGAACTGTTCAATTCTTGGTTTGGATGCAAAACCTGGAACTCCTGAATTCGATTTATTTATCAAAGAAGTTCGTACGGAAATGACTACAAAAGCTGGGCAAAAATGTACGGCGATCAGAAGAATTATTGTCCCAGAAAATTTAATTGGTGATGTTCAGAGCGCTTTATCTAAAGCTTTAGATCAGACAAAAATAGGAAATCCATTGAGCAGAGAAACGAGAATGGGTTCTTTGGTTGGAAAGCAGCAGTATGATGAGGTTTTAAGAAAAGTAAATATCTTAAAAACTGAAAACGAGCTTGTTTACGACGGAAAACACGAATTGGTAGATGCCGATTATGAGAACGGTTCATTTATGAGTCCGAAATTGTTCTTAAATGATGCTCCTTTCAGTAAAAATATCTCTCACGATGTCGAAGCTTTTGGTCCGGTTTCTACGTTGATGCCTTATAAAGATGCGGAAGAAGCTGCGGCGCTGGCAAAAAGAGGAAAAGGAAGTCTGGTAGGTTCTATCGTTTCTCACGACGAAAAATTTGTTGCAGAAACTTCTTGGAAAATGGCTTCTCAGCACGGTAGAATTTTTGTGTTGAACAGAGATAACGCCAAAGAAAGTACAGGTCATGGTTCTCCACTTCCGACTTTAATGCACGGAGGTCCAGGAAGAGCAGGAGGAGGCGAAGAAATGGGCGGACTTAACGGTCTTCATTTCTTCCTTCAAAAAACGGCAATTCAAGGTTCGCCGGATATTTTGACGGCAATTACAAAAGTCTATCAGCAAGGTGCTGAGAAAAAATATGCAGATAAGCATCCTTTCCAGAAGTATTTTGAGGAAGTTGAGGTCGGAGATTCTTTGGAAACGGCGGGTAGAACGGTCACTGATGCAGATATCGTAAATTTCTCTAATGTTTCCTGGGATCATTTCTATGCGCACACCGATGCGACAAGCCTGACAGGAACTATTTTCGATAAAACCGTAGCTCACGGATATTTCATCCTTTCTGCGGCGGCAGGATTGTTCGTTTCAGTGAAAAAAGGGCCGGTTATCGCCAATTACGGATTGGAAAACTGCTCATTCTTCAAGCCTGTTTATGCAGGAGATACAATTACGGTTTATTTAACGGCAAAAGAAAAAATCAACCGCGGAGTTAAGGGAAGAAATATCCCTTCCGGAGTGGTGAAATGGTTGGTTGAAGTGGTGAATCAAAGAGATGAAATCGTTTGTGTAGCTACCATTTTAACTTTGGTGGCAAAACAATCTCCTTTTATTGATCTTAAAAATGTTCAGAAAATTGTAAGTGGTTTAACAGAATCTACTCAGCCAAGTTGGGGTAAAATGTCACCTCAGCAAATGATTGAGCATTTAGATTTTACCGTTTTGGTAAGTTTAGGCGAACCGGAAGCTGATAAATGTTTCACTCCGGAAGAACAGTTGGAAAAATGGCAGGATTCTTTGTACAATCACAGAAAAATGCCGAAAGATTTCCCTGCACCTTTCTTAGCTGAAGATGAAAAATTATTAGAATTAAGACATAAAAACTTAGAGATTGCGAAACAGTCTTTCTTAGATAATTTGAAGAGATTCTCAATTTATTACAAAGAGAATCCACAAGCAGAACACATGAATTTTGTTTTTGGAAAACTGAACAAAGAAATGTGGGAGTTAATTCATAAAAAACATTTTACGCATCATTTTGAACAGTTTGGATTGATTTAATTCAAATAAAATATAAAATCCAAATCTCTTTTAGCTTTTGCTGAAGGAGATTTTTTTATTTTTAAAAATTAATTACAAAATATTATGGAACAACAATTTTTCAAAGACTTCGACTTTACCGGTTTCTGGAATGAAAGCAGCTATTCGGAAAGAGATTATATCGAAGAATTTCCCGATGACGAAATGATAACTTCAATTGAGCAAGAATTAGGGTACAAACTTCCTGCCTCTTATATCGAGTTAATGAGAATTCAAAACGGAGGCTTGGTTGATAAATCCTGTTTTCCAACAAGTGAAAACAATTCCTGGGCAGACGATCATGTTGCCATTACGGGAATTATGGGGATCGGGCGGGACAAAACCTATTCTGTGTGTGGAGAATTGGGAAGCCGGTTTATGATCGACGAATGGGGATATCCGGCAGACGGGGTTTATATTGCAGACTGTCCTTCAGCCGGTCACGATATGATTCTTCTGGATTATTCAAAATGTGGAAAAGACGGAGAGCCCGAAGTAATGCATGTTGATCAGGAAGATGATTATAGGAAAATTTTTCTGGCAAAGGATTTTGAAACTTTTATTAAAGGGTTAAAAGATGAAGAAGAATTTGAGACAGAATAAATAAACTGTACCTTTAATTATTAATTCAACCTAATTTAAAATATTATAAAAATGAACGAAAAATGGATGCAGAAGTATGAAGAAGTAAAAGATATTTTGGTTTGTCCGACTGACTTGGAAACCTATTTTACTTCAGATGAAATTGCAGGGCAGCAATTAGAAACGATGAAAATCGGAAATGTTTCTCTTCCATCGGGAAAAGTTGTGGTGAGAGATCCCCTGGTTTCTCTGAACGGAAATCAGTCTCCATATTTTATTCAGGCTCCGAAAGGGAATTTTCCAGTGACAATCGCCGTAGTGAAATCTGAAGACTGGGGTGATCGCTATGCTGTGGTAAAAGTTGAATTTACAAAAGAAAAGCCTGTTATTTATAGGGAAGCTTTAGTCGGGATTGAAGAATTGGAAGACGTAACCGAAGACGATTTTTTTGGATTTGGAGTGGATGCCGGTTTAGGCTGTATCACCGATGCAGAAGTACTTCCTTTTGTGGATAAGTTTGTAGATGAATCAGATGTCGACAATATGTACGATGATTATTTTGCCGAACTTTTTGAACAAAGCTATAGGGATAATCCCAACAATCAGAGAGAGGCAGGCGACTGGATCAACTGGATAGTTCCAAATACCGAGTATCAGATTCCGATGTTTGCCAGTGGTTTTGGGGATGGTACTTATCCTGTGTATTTCGGGTATGATGCTAATGAAAATGTTTGTGGTTTATACATTCAGTTTATTGATATTGAATTGGCTTTAAGCGAAGAAGGTGATGACGAAGACTATGATGACGATGATAGTGATGATCAACCTGAAAATTTCGTTTTTCTTAAAGACTAAATATGAATAAAACTTTTGCTGAAGAAGTTGTAGAATTTAATCAGAACTTGAAATATTCTGGGAAATTACCGGATGACTTTCAGGTTTTAAACCCGTATTTGGATAATCCTGAAACATTGGTTGTCATGCAGAAGTTCTATGAAAAATATTACAATGATTCAGAGCAAAGGAAATTCTTAATAGGAATCAATCCGAGCCGTCATGGAGCAGGAGTGACAGGAGTTCCGTTCACCGATACAAAACGTCTGGAAAGTGTCTGCGGAATCAAAATGGAATCTGCTTATACGCATGAAGTTTCTTCGGTTTTTATTTACGATATGATTGCAGAATATGGCGGAGCAGAAGAATTTTACAAAGATGTTTATATCAATTCTCCGTTTCCTCTGGCAATTGTAAGAAAATCAAAAGGAAATTGGATTAATGCCAATTATTACGATGATAAAGAACTGTTCAATGATGTAAAAGATTTTATGATTGATTCTTTAAAAAAGCATATCAGTTTAAATCTCGATACTTCCGAAGTATTTATTTTAGGAAAAAAGAATGCAGATTTTATTTCAAAATTAAATAAAGAGGCCAATCTTTTTGAAAGAATGACCGTGTTGGAGCATCCAAGATATATTCAGCAATATAAATCGAAAGAGAAAAAATTGTATATAGACAAGTATATTTTAGCCTTGAAAAAATAAAAAATCCCCTGAAGATACTTCGGGGGATTAATCACACTTATGTATTAGAATCTTTCAGGATACAATCATATGAATATTATTGTATCAAAAGGTTTAATGGTTATTAGTTCTTTTTTGATAAGCTCTTATTGCTTAATAATCTTGTAAGATTCTGTAGGAGATTTTATCATATAAACTCCTTTAGGAAGTTCCGAAATATCAGCTTCGTTATTTCCTTTTCTGGCTTCAATGGTTTTCACCAACTGAGCTGACTGGTTGTATACCTCCAATTTCGAATCATTCTCTGATGTAATATATAAAGGTCCGTTCGTTGGGTTAGGATAAATATTTACTTCTTTTTTTACAGATTTTGCTTCGTTGGTTGCCAGAACAATTCCGCTGTCTTTTACCCAGGTAAAGGCCTCGAGACCTCCATAAGTATAAGCTCCGCCCAATGTTATCTGAAGCTGATCTATCACAATATTGCTGTAGTTCTGCCCGTTCAGGTTGGTCAGATCAATAAGCGTATATCCATTTGTAGCTCCAAGAGAGGTGACAAATCCTGTTGTTTTGGTTTGCGTATACTTTGTAACACCGGATAATTTTCCTGTGATGGTAAGTGTTCCGACAACAGCTTGGTTCAGAGTGGTATTAGATAAGAATATCCAGAATCTGTTTACTTTAAACAAATTAGAGGTAGTTTTTATACTGAATGACGCGCCTGTAGCAATATTTCCCGTTCCGGAATTATCGATATACCTGTTGTCATTAGCCGTTCCGCTCCATCCTGTTCCGGGATAATTTCCCTGAATATCAAACCCACCTACGTGAGAGATGATATTGAAAATCACTCCATTATCCGTGAAGCTGGTACTTCCGTGACTTTCAGTTTCAAATAATTCTGTACTGGTCTGTCCAAATGAGAAAATCGAAATGAAAAGACTACAGATTGTAAAGAGTAAGGTACTTTTCATAATTTTTAGGTTTTAAATTTTTAGTTTTTTTATGATCTTGAAGGGTAAATCCCTGAAGTGCAAATAATATAGTTGATCCCCAGATAAGGCGACATATTATTTACCGGCTGACTGGCTCCCGTAAACGTCACGGAAGCTGCATCAATAACAGTATTCGGAGCATCATCTACAAAGCTTGGCACCGCCGTAAAGTCTCTTCCTACCGTAGTTCCTGATACAGCAATTGATGAAGCTGCAGAGGGTGTTGAAGAAGTTGCATTCACGTTGGATACTCTTAGCTGGCTCATGATCGGAGGTAAATTTTGGCTAAGAATTGTTGTCGTTGGCGACCCACCTTGTTCTCCAAGACTAACATTCATTCCTGTAGTAGAGTTTCCTGCGCCGATAGGTGCACGCCCGTTCAGGTTGGGTAAGGCAAAAGTTGTGGTGCCGTTTCCTCCGTAAGTCATTCCCAGAAGCGAAAAAAGAGCCTGGTTTTGTGCAATACTTAATATTGCTCCGTTGCAGAACAAATAGCCTTTCGGTGCAAAGTTACCGGCGAACATTTTAATGGTTCCTAAATATTCATCCATGATATTTAATTTTTGGTTATTAATACTGGTTTTAATTATGGTCTTGAAGGGTAAATTCCTTCTACACAGATGATATAGTTCATTCCTAAATACGGAGACATATTATTAATCGGGATGTTTGCTCCTATGAACATCACAGATTGCGGGTTTATTGTCACCTTTGTAGAAGGATCTGCATTATCTATAAAACTTGGCACCGCTGTAAAGTCTCTTCCTACGGTAGTTCCCGATACTGCTATAGATGAATTTAGAGAAGGTGAAGATGAAGTCGCATTAGAATTTGAAACCTTCAGTTGGCTTGCAAAACTTGGTAGGTTAGCTGTTAAAATTGTATTTTGTGTTGTTCCTGCCTCTTCTCCTAATTTATAGGTTTGTCCCGTATTGGCAGTTCCGGCTCCGATAGGCGCACGCCCGTTAAGATTTGGTAAAGCAAAAGTAGTGATACCGTCACCTCCATAAGTGGTTCCTAAAAGTGAGAAAAGCGCTGAGTTTTGAGCAATGCTTAAAAGCGCTCCGTTGCAGAACATAAAGCCTCTTGGCGCAAAGTTTCCTGCAAAAGACTTAATTACTCCGATCATTTCTTCCATGGTTAATATTTTTTCAGTTTTTAATAAATTCCTACTCTATTTTTGGCTTTTCGGATTTCGCCGTTATCTTATAAATAGTTAAATTTTTTTGTGTTATTTAACTGTTCAAAGAAACAACTTAAAAGAAAACTGCAATAGAGTAGAAAATACTAAATTCAAAATTACGTATTTCTACGGTACGGTGAATTCTTTTTGAAAAATTATTTTATATTTTTTAATTTATACCTATTTATAGCGCGAAAATAATAGCATTTATCGATTTTGTTTGTGTATTTAATAGTGGTAAATTTTTATTATGTTAAAAATGATGATCCGTTTCATGACAGTTTTATAAGATAATTCTTTACGATGTCTATAAAATATTAGATATTGATGAGCCAAAATTCATTAAATTTATACTTACAATGACCGCTGAAAGTTTCGTATTTAGTACTTTTGTATAAATCCAATTAAACTAAAAATGAACGAATTCGTAGTTTCAGAAATTAAAAATAATATCACCGAAATAACTTTCGGAACTCCAAAAAGTAATGCCCTTCCAGGAGCTATTCTTGAAAAATTAGGCCAGACTATTTTAGATGAAGGTGCAAAAGATGAGGTAAAAGCAATTTTGGTAAAAAGTGCAGGTGAAAAAGCTTTCTGTGCTGGGGCAAGTTTTGATGAGCTTTTAGCGATCGAAGAACTGCAGGCTTCTACAAAATTCTTTGGCGGTTTTGCAAAAGTTCTGAACGCGATGAGAAACTGCGGTAAAATTGTTGTAGTTAGAGTTCAGGGAAAAACAACTGGCGGTGGAGTAGGTTTAGCGTGTGGTGCTGATTACTGCTTTGCAACGAAAGATTCTGCGTTAGCTTTAACGGAGATCAATCTGGGAATCGGACCATTTGTGATCGGACCTTATGTAGAAAGAAAAATCGGAAAATCTCAGTTTGCTGCAATGGCTATTGATGCAGATTTCAGATCGGCAGAATGGGCAGAACAACATAATGTATATCACTCGGTTTCTGATAATATTGAGGAAATGGATGTTAAATTGGAGAAATTTATGCAAACATTAGCTTCAAGAAGCAGTGATGCTTTGGCTTTAATTAAAAAAGTTTCGTGGGAAGGAACAGATCATTTTAATGAATTGATGCCGGCAAGAATTCACATGAGTGCAAGTTTGATTCTTGAAGATTCTGCAAAGAAAAATATTGAATCTATTAAAGAGAGATTGAGAGCAAAATAATTTCAATCATCTAAAATTAAATATAGCCGTTGAAATTTTCAGCGGCTTTTTTGTTTAATAAAAATCTTTCCACATTTTAATAAAAATAGTTTGCAGTTTAAAAATAAATAATAACTTTGTATTTCAAAGTTCTTTTTATGGATTCAAAAAACTATCACGAAGACTTATCACATATTCGTTCTATGATGGAGCGTTCATCAAGATTTATTTCACTGAGTGGATTGTCCGGAGTTGTTGCTGGTTTGGCAGCGCTTATTGGTGCCGGTTATGTGTATGTTGTTTTTCAGAGAGAGGGAATTAACTATTTTGATGGTAACAGAAATATCTTTAGTCCGGATTTAGTTCGCGAATTGGTTATTATTGGAACTTTGATCCTTTTTGTTGCTGTTCTCAGCGGATATTTTTTCACTGCGAATAAAAGCAAAAAGAAAGGGCTTAAAATCTGGGATGCTACAACTAAACGACTGTTGTTCACATTTTGTGTTCCTTTAATCACGGGTGGATTGGTTTGTTTAGCACTTTTATACCATCACTTTTTTGTTTTGGTAGCGCCCGCAACATTGATTTTTTATGGATTGGCTTTAGTAAACGCCGAAAGATATACTTTAACAGACGTAAAATACTTAGGATATTGTCAGATTGCTTTAGGATTACTTTCCATATTTTTCTTAGGATGGGGATTGTTGTTTTGGGCGTTTGGTTTTGGAGTTCTGCATATTGTTTACGGATTGATAATGCATAAAAAATATAAGTAAACATTTTACCATTCGGATATTCCAACCTTTTATTTATTTCTAACTATGATTAATATAAATCAACTCAACAAAGAATTCGAAAGCCGTGTAAGATTGGGCATTATGTCCATTCTGATGGTCAATGACTGGGTTGATTTTTCGGAAATGAAAAACCTGCTGGAAATTACAGACGGTAATCTGGCGAGTCATAGCAATGCGTTAGAAAAAGTTGGATATATTGAGGTTAAAAAAGAGTTTGTAGGTAAAAAACCGAGAACATCGTATCGTGTAACCCAAAGTGGGAGAGAAGCTTTTACAGAACACATTAATGCATTAGAAAAATTAATCGGCAGATAAGATTATATTTTTTTGCTTTTTAACTTTGTAATTCAAAGTTCTTTGTTATGTGATAATTAAATAAAATGAATAGAAAAACTTTTTTAAAAAGATTGGCTCAGCTTTCCGTAATCGGAGCTTTTCCCATGTTGTATTCCTGGCAGATCGAACCGTTTTGGCTGGAATTTGTGGAAAGAAAACTTCCGATCAAAAATTTACCTGAAGAATTGGCAGGTAAAATTCTCATGCAGATTTCGGATTTGCACGTAGGAAAACGTTTCGACTGGAATTTTTTAATTGATTCTTTTCAGAAAGCAAAAAAATACAATCCGGATTTTGTAGTCTACACCGGCGATTTTACAAATCACGGCAATACCGACGAAAGAGAAGATCTTAAAAAAGTAATGAAACATTTGGTCTTAGGAAATCTGGCAACTTTCGGAATTCTCGGAAATCATGATTACGGAATCGACTGGAAGGAATTGGATGTGGCGGATAAAATCTGTGAAATAGCGGAAAACTCTGGAATTACCATGCTTAGGAATAACGAAAAAGAAAGTCACGGATTACATTTTATTGGTTTCGAAGATCTATGGTCGCCCAATTTTGCGCCACAAAAAGTAATGAAAAACTACGACTCATCCAAAGCAAATATTATCCTTTGTCATAATCCCGATGCTTGTGATGCAGATGTCTGGAATAACTATCAGGGTTGGATTTTAAGCGGTCACACGCATGGAGGACAATGCAGAATTCCGGGAATTATCACCCCACTTATTCCTGTAAAAAACCGAAACTATACAGCGGGAGAAATTAATCTGAAAGATGGAAGAATGCTTTACATCAACCGTGCGTTGGGACATTCTTTTCAGGTTCGGTTTATGGTTCGCCCGGAAATTACTGTTTTTAAACTTTGTTTAGATGAGAATGTATAAAGTAAATAAAATTGTGCTTATCTATTTCTGTATTAGCTGGCTAATCGGACTAATTATTCTTCTTGCAATATTTGCAAATGCTATAGAAGAAGTATTTTATTTTTTTGTTTTCATTTCTTCAATTAATATCATTATCAATATGATTTTGATGCTTATACTCTTTGTATTTTATCACCTTTTTCCCGAAAATAAAATTGAGTTTAAGAATTCTGTTGTTTTATTGATTTTTAATTTTCCGATTTTGAGTCTTCTGTACTTTTTAATATTAACAATTTAAAAATATAAACTATGAAAAAACTACGTGTAAAATTTCTTCTTTTCGTGTACGATAAAACTCAAAAATTATACAGAAAATATTTTAAGAAAAAGAAAAGGCAATGGCAGTTCACAGAAAAGCAGTTGTTGGAATTTCAGGAAGATTCTTTAGGAAGGAAATTGGGTGAGTTTTACAAAAAATATGGCTTTACCATGATTCCTAAAATGGAAGATCACGATGTTCATCATCTGATCACAGGCTGCGGAACTAACTTTGAAGATGAAATCGCCATGCAGTTTTTGCTTCTCGGAAACGGAAAATTAAATGCCCATCTGTTGGCTGCCATCGTTTTAGGTTCACTGATTTTACCGGAATATTACAAAATTTATAGAAAAGCATATCAAAAAGGCAAAAATATGCGGCCGTTCTATCATTGGGATTTTGAAGCGTTGCTTTGGCAGAATTTCGAACACCTGAAAGATTTTATTCAACAGAAAAATGCTCCGGTTTTATATTGATAAGCATACAATTTAAGACTTCTCAATATTTGTGAGTCTGCTGTATTTTTTCGTTGATATTTTCTAAATCTCTCAATTTCTAAATCTTTTAATTAAAACAACATGAAAACACATCATTATATATTTCTTACCACCTTATTATTTGTCATTGTATTTTACGATCAGAATGTCGGACTGAATCTTGGTATTATTGGAATAATCTACGCCATATTGACGCTTGTTAAAACGCCGGAAAAAAATAAAACCAAAACCTTTCTTTTTCTTTTCGTAACGAGCATTTTGTCGAGTATAGCTTTTGCATGGTATGGCGATTTTCCTTCCTTTTTGGCTGTTGTAAGTTCAATTTTACTATTAGGATATAAAGCGAAAAACAGAAGAATGAAGACACTTTTTCTGATTCCCGTTTTTGTATTGAATTGTATGACCTCGTTTTGCCGGGTTTTTAGTTTTGATCAGTGGCTTCCGAAAAAAAATGTTCCTGGATTATGGCAGAAAACATTGGCTTTTGTTTTAATTCCGTTGATTTTAATTTCTGTTTTCTTCGGAATTTATTCTGCAGGAAGCGATCATTTTGCAAGTCTTTTTACCGATTTCGAATTGGATATTAATTTCTGGCAGCTTGTTGCGATGATTGCTTTAGGATTTTTTATTGCTTTTAATTACTGGAATTATGCGGTCGAAAAATTCATTTATAAAAACAATTATATGTTGGATAATGATTTTAAGGAAAAAGATAAAATCCAAAAACCAACGTACTCTTTTCTTGATTTGGATGCGGAACGAATGAGCGGCGTTATTTCTTTCTTTTCATTAAATATTTTATTGATTTTTTTCATTATTACTTACAATTATGAACAGTTTTATGAAGTAACGAAAACGCCCGTAAAACTTTCTGAAGAAACTCATGAAAGAGTCAACGCGGTCATTATGTCGATTATAATGGCAATTCTTGTAATTATGTTTTACTTTAAATCTAATTTTAACTTTGATCCGAAAGCCGGAAAAATGAAAATTTTAGTCAACATCTGGATTTTTCTGAATGCCGTTCTGGTAATTTCTGCGATGATAAAAAATTCAGAATACATTATGAATTACGGTTTTACCTATAAAAGATTAGGCGTTTATGGGTTTTTAATTTTATCGTTAATCGGTTTGATCATGACTTTCATTAAAATTCAGACGAAGAAAAGAAACGCTTTCCTTTTCAATACGATGACCTGGTATGTTTACGGTGTAATACTCATTTGCAGCTACATCAATTGGGGCGGAATCATCACTTCAGAAAATATGAAACGAAAATATTTTGATGTAAGTTATCATCGTGACGAAGTTAATTTCAGTGAAAAATTGCTTTTCGAATATGCAGAACAGAAGAATGATTCATCACTAAAATCTGAAATTTTAAACAAAGTAAAATCTCAGAAGGAAGAAAATTTTTTATCTAAAGTTTTGTACTATCAAACGATGAAATAAAACCGTTTGAATCGAAATTCTAATAATTTTTTAAGAATAAAAACTAAGTAATGGAATGGTTTTAGCTTAAAAACAGTATCATTTAAAATAAAAAGTATGAAAAAATCCTTATTGCTAATCCCATTGATCATTATTTCATGTAAGAAAGATCCCAATGTAGAACCAGCGGAGAGAAAAGATTCAATTGTGATTACGGAACAACCCGATACTGCATTGAAAATGGATTCTGCTGCTGTTCGGCTAAAGGATTCTGTTATCAATAATGCTCCGAAAACCAAAGAAGTGTTGAAAACCGGAGTGATGAGAAATGTGAAAGACGGACAAATCATCAGAATGGTAGATGCAGAACAGTTTCCTTTGACGCTGGGTGAAGAATTCACGAAAGATGATCAGGAATTTATTTTAAAAATAACAGATTTCGACAAACCAAATATTAAGGCAAAAATCAATACAAAACAAAAAGATTTTAATATCAGATTTAATCAGATCAAATTGCCGAATGGTGATTACGACGGACCTTTCGGCAGAGAAATTACCTATAATGTAAAAGACAAAGGAGAAGTCTGGCTGATGATCGGAAAAAGCAATATGGCTTCAGGAAATACGAAAGGAAGTTTTACGGTGAGCTTAGAATAGTTTCAACAGATTTGGTATAATTTGTGCAAACAAAACTTTAAAATTTATCATTATGAAAAATATATTTTTGACAGCGGCGGTGGCTTCAGTAGCATTGGTGAGTTGCGGTACCGTACAATCGTTGGTTCAGAATACATTTCCCTATACTGCCAATGTGTTAGTATCCACAGGAGTTCCTGCGGATAAAGAGGTTTCTTCTACATCTACTGCTACCAATGTTCAGACTTGGTTTGGTGGTAATAACAATGCAAAGATTAAAGATGTAAGAATTTCCGATGCAAAAGTTTCTGTAGTTTCTCCGTCGGGAGGAAGTCTTAATGCTTTTAAATCGATTAAAGTGTATGTTTCTTCAAACGGAACGGGTGAAAGATTGGTTGCTTCAAGATCAAATATTTCTACCGACGCGTCAAGCTTAAATCTTGATCTTGGAAATTCAGGTTTTTTAGATGAAGTGGTGAAAAGTACTGGGCTTACAGTAAGAACGGTTTACGAATTGAAAAACCAGACAAGTTCTGATATGAACATCAAAATAGCACTTAATTTCAGCAGTATTCCTGCGAATTAATTTTATAAAAGTTATTATTGTTAAAAAACGACTTTCAGAATTCCTGAAAGTCGTTTTTGTTTTATGATTATTAGTTTGATTATTTAAAATCTACTAATTCTACATCAAAAATAAGTGTTGCTCCCGGAGGGATTACTCCGCCTGCACCGTTGTCTCCGTATGCTAATTCTGAAGGAAGATAGAATCTGTATTTTGCACCTTTTGTCATTAGCTGAATTCCCTCTGTCCATCCGGGAATAACGCTGGAAAGGTTCAGTTCTACTGGTTTTCCACCGTTTTTATCTGTTGAATCAAAAACAGTTCCGTCCATCAGTTTCCCGGTATACATAACGTTTGCGGTACTTGAAGCGGCAGGTTTTGTTTTTCCGTCACCAGCTTTCAACACTTCGTACTGTAAGCCGCTAGCTGTTGTTTTGATATTTTTGTTAAGCTTATTTTTTGCTAAAAATTCAGCTCCTTTTTTCTTGTTTTCTTCTGCTTTTAATTTTGCCTCAGCTTGTTTTTTTTCATTCTGCTTCTGCATGAAACCCTGTAAAAATGGTCCCATTTCCTCTTTAGGGAATAATTTTGCTTTATCTGAAAACTCGTCTTTTAGTGCCTGAGTCAAAAGTTCTGCATCTATAGGAAATCCTTGTCTTTTAAGATTTTGAGCAATATCAAGACCGATATAATAAGATGCTTTTTGGTCGTCGGTATACGTTTTTTGAGCAAATGCAGAGCTCATTCCTGAAAGAAGAACTAAAGTAATTAAGGTTTTTTTCATTGTTTGATTTAAATTATAATCTGCTGTAAATTTAAGCTTTTGTAACGGAATCCATCACAATTGTCACCGGTCCGTCGTTAATTAATGAAACTTTCATATCTGCCCCGAAAATTCCGCTCTCTGTTTTGAGCCCTGATTTTGCTATTTCTTCTTTAAAATATTCAAAAAGAGGAATTGCTTTATCCGGTTTTGCCGCTTTAATGAAAGATGGTCGGTTTCCTTTCTTGTAATCTGCAATCAAAGTAAACTGGCTGATACAAAGGATTTCACCCTTGATGTCTTGTACAGAAAGATTTAGTTTGCCGTTTTCATCACCAAAAATTCTCAGGTTTAAAATTTTCTGAATAAGCCAGTCGGCATCGGCTTTCTCATCATTTTCATCAATTCCTATTAAAACCATTAGTCCTTTCCCAATTTCTCCTACAATTTCTCCATCTACTTTTACGCTGGATTCGGAAACTCTTTGTATGACGATTTTCATTTTAAAAATAAATATTTAAAGTATTTGTCGCCGGATTATACGTATATAAATACGTTTTCGGTGGAACGTTGGCAACTGCGGTTGGCTGTCCTGTCAGTAAAATCCATTGTGCATTATCTTTTGGGCAGACTACTCGTATATTGTCCTGAACTTCCAGTGTGGTATTGCTATCCGGGCAAATATGGGGTGCATTTCTGTCATAAATTTTAAAATCATTTCCTGAACGTACAACAATAAGCCCTCTCGATCCTGATTGCTGCTCATTAATATATTTCCATCCTCCACTGTAGGTAAGATCATAGTAGGCTGGAAGGTTTAGATTTAAGGTAACATTAATAGGATTGCTTGGGAAACAGCTTACGGTATCATTTCTGTTACCGCAAGAATTTATAATTAAAGTATTGAAAATCAATAAAATGATGATAGATAATATAGAAAAAGTTTTTTTCATTTCAATTTAAATTTTTATATATTTGTAGAAATTAAACGATTACAACTCGAAAACATTGTCCGACAAATGTCGGATTATTTTTTTATACTAAAACTAAATTTTGAAAATTATGGCAAGCTATGTTACAAAGGAGGGGTTAGAGAAAATGAAAGCTGAGCTGGAACAGTTGGAAACTGTAGAAAGACCAAAAATTACTCAACAAATCGCTGAAGCAAGAGACAAAGGAGATTTGTCTGAAAATGCAGAGTACGACGCAGCTAAAGAGGCGCAGGGAATGCTTGAAATGAGAATTTCTAAACTTAAAGATGTTGTTGTTTCTTCTAAAATTATAGATGAAAGCCAAATAGATACTTCAAAAGTTTCCATCCTTACAACGGTTAAACTTAAAAATAATGTTACAAACCAAGAGCAGATTTTTAAATTGGTACCTGATAATGAAAGTGATCTTAAAACAGGAAAAATTTCTGTAAATACTCCTATTGCAAAAGGATTATTAGGAAAAGCTATTGGCGAAACGGCTGATATCACACTACCTAACGGAAACAAATTGTCTTTTGAAGTATTAGACATTACTTTATAATTAATAAAAATTCCAAATCTAACTTCTAATCTCCAATATCTTTAGAAAAAATGAGTACTATATTCACAAAGATCATTAACGGCGATATTCCGGCTTATACAATTGCTGAGGATGAAAACTTTATCGCATTTCTGGACGCTATGCCTTTAGTAAAAGGACACGTATTAGTTGTTCCAAAGAAGGAAGTCGATCTTATTTTCGATCTTGAAAGTGATGAGTATAAAAATCTTTGGGGTTTTACACAGGAAATTGCAAAGAAGATAAAAAATGCAATACCTTGCGTGAGAGTTGGAGTTGCGGTAGTAGGATTGGAAGTTCCTCATGCACATATTCATCTGATTCCGCTTAATAAAGTGGAGGATATGAATTTTAAAAATGAAAGACTAAAATTAACGGGCGAAGAATACACAGAAATTCAAAACTCAATAATTAATTCTTAAAATAACAACAACTCGTAAAGCTCATTTTTACGAGTTTCTTTACCTTATATATTATATATAAAAATGAATTCAAACCAATGTTCTTTCTGCGGAAGAAAAAGAAATGAAGTTCAGATGTTGATTTCCGGTCAGAATGGCTTTATTTGTGAAAACTGTATCGAGCAGGCTCATGTTATTGTAAAAGACGGTGCTGCTTCCCAAGCAGGATATTCTCCGGCAGAAAATATAAACGATCTTAAGAAACCAAAAGAAATTAAAGAATTTCTTAATCAATATGTGATTGGTCAGGATCAGGCAAAAAAACAATTGTCAATCGCTGTTTACAATCATTACAAAAGATTGCTTCATGCAAAAGACGAAAACAGAGAAGTAGAACTGGAAAAATCCAATATCATCATGATTGGTGAAACGGGAACAGGGAAAACTTTATTGGCAAAAACAATTGCAAGAGAATTAAATGTTCCTTTCTGTATTGTGGATGCAACGATTTTAACGGAAGCCGGATATGTAGGGGAAGATGTTGAAAGTATCTTGTCCAGATTATTAATGGTTGCTGATTACGATGTAGAAAAAGCAGAAAAGGGAATTGTATTTATTGATGAAATTGATAAAATTGCGAGAAAATCTGATAACCCAAGTATCACAAGAGATGTTTCAGGTGAAGGAGTTCAGCAGGGTTTATTGAAATTATTGGAAGGAAGTATTGTGAATGTTCCACCACAAGGAGGAAGAAAACATCCTGACCAGAAATATATTCAGGTAAATACACAAAATATTCTTTTCATTGCAGGTGGTGCTTTCGACGGTATCAAAGAGATTATTGAAAGAAGAATGAACAAGCAGGCAATAGGCTTCAGTTCTGAAAAAATCAATAAAGTTGATGAAGACGATTATGTATTAACAAATATTAATGCAATTGATCTTCGTACTTTCGGATTAATTCCCGAACTTTTGGGAAGATTTCCAATCATCACTTATCTTGATAAACTCACGAAAGAAGTGATGGTAAGAATCATGAAAGAGCCAAAAAACTCTATTGTGAATCAATTTGTAGAACTTTTTAAGATGGATGGTACCACTTTGAAGTTTACCGATGAAGCTATTGAAAAAATTGTGGAAGAGACAATGGAGAAAGGTTTGGGAGCAAGAGGACTTCGTGGAACAACTGAAAAAGTACTGGAAGACTATATGTTTTCAATAGGTGAAGAGAAGGAAATCATATTAACGGGAGATAATATTTTTGTTAATAAATAAAATGTTTTTGTTTTTTAATAAAAAAAACATAACTTTGCAATTGAGATATTGTATTAACACACAAATAATTATATACAATGAGAAAAAGTTTATTTGCTATTGGCTTATTAGCCATTACTTATTCTGTTCAGGCGCAGAATGTTTTACACGTAGATGACGCAGCTAATGCGTTCGTGAGTGAAGGCACATTGGTTTATACCAGTGGTGGTTTACAAACCAGAGGTTCGGGCATCATAGATGTTCATGGAAACTTTATGGTAGAAGCAGCAGCAGCTGATGGGTTCAGAACCCTTACAACTGGTGGAGGCGATAAAAGTGACGGAGGGAACATCGTTTTAAGGCTAAACACACCTGGAAGTTATGATACTTCTACCTATGGTCAGCTTTATATTAATGGTATTTCTTCGGCTAATCTTACAGGTATTGTAAGCAAAGAATACAGGACCGCCCAACAAGGGAATGGAAATTATTTCCAACAAATTGCAATTCCGTTCGCTGGAAAAGCTTACAGTTCTTTGTCTACAGAATTGGCGAAAGCATTCGGTACAACAAGATGGACTCAGAATGAAATCTTAAGTTGGAATAATACCGATGTTGTTTCAAACCATGTTACCAATTTAGCTAATACTACTCCTGCAGCTCCTACATATTATATGTTAGGATCTAATAACAACAATCTTAATTTAAGTACTCCACCTGCAACTTTAGCGACAATTGCTCCTACAGCCACAGGGTCTGTGTTTACACTTAACGGAGCTCCAGTTGTATCAAGTGCATTATCAAATGTAAGTTTACAGGGAGCTGGTGCTGCGGTTGCTTTTGGTACAAATGGTAACAATACTAACCAGTATAATGAAAAATACAATTCTTATCTTCAAGATCAGTTTAGTAATACGACAGGAATCTTTTTAGGTGATTATGGTAAAAACATCTATCAGTTTGGTAACCCGTTCTTTACTAATTTGGATTTATCAAGAATTGGATATAATGAAGGTGGTGCGGTTACAGATGGTAATAATATCACAAATATCTGGGGAGTTAAATACAGTGCGGGTACTGTAGTTACTTATCCTGGAGGTACGACTTATACTACTGGTGCTCAAACTCAAACGTATGTGCAAGGGTCAGGAATTCCTGTTGGAGATACCGGACTTATTATTAAGCCGATGCAAACTTTTGCTTTAAAGCTAAGAGATAATACTGCACAAACTTTGAATTTTGAAACTCTTAGGAGATTTTCAAGTACAGTAAGAGCTGACGGAACATCTTACGATGTAAATGCGGCTAAAAATACAACTGCTACAGTAAAACAACTTGGTGTTATCGCATTAGACGTTTCAGGTGCAGAAATTGGAAGAACATATTATGTAGTCACTCCTACAGCTACTACAGGACATCAAACTTCATCGGCTACAAGTATTCAGGCTGGTGCCTCAGGTGGGGATGCGATCGGTACTTTTGAAGAGTCTCCTACTGGAGGTTACGATTATAATAATGTTAATTACTGGTTATATATTAACGAAGCTAATGAGATTAATTTTAATGGCAAGAATGTTAAATTAGTAGCTTATAATACAAACATTGTAAAATCTTACAAATTCGAAATTAAGGAAAATGCAGCAATGATCGCCAATGGTGCGCATACATTATCTGCAGGTATTGGCTTTTATTACAAGGGACCAGATGGTATAGTAAAAGAGGCAAAACAAGGAGATATTATTCCTGTAGCTGGATCTGAATATGATCTTTACTATGGAGAACCTAAAAATATTGTATTGGCAACAAATGCTGTAAGCAAGACTCCTTCCAGAACATTGGTAATTTATAATCCAGGGATTAATGACTACATTGTAAGATTTGACCCTAATTGGAAAAAAGCAGATGTTGAGGTTTATGATATGAGTGGTAAATTGGTTATTTCCAAAAAAGCAGTAAATACTTCTTCAGACTTTGTAATTGAATTGGATAGTAAAGTTAAGAATTCATACATCGTTAAGGTTGTTTCTGATAAAGGAGATATCGTTAACACAAAAATCTTAAAATAAAACACAACATAATGAAAAACATAAATAATAAATTACTCTCGACATTTTTTCTTTTTGCAATTATATTAGCAAGTGCGCAGCCACCTAATCCGGGTGGGGGAGGTACTGGAGGTTCCGGAACAGGAGCTCCTGCGTCACCTATCGATATGTATATCTTAGCTTTAGGTATTATAGCCGTGATGCTGATCGTATTTTTTACTAAAAAGTATGCAAATAAACACATATAAAATTTTATTAAAATAATATTAAACTCTCTGATTAGTCGGAGAGTTTTTTTATTTTTACGTTATGAAAAAGATTTTTACAGTATCGGCATTATTAGCTGCATTTTCATTACAGGCACAATTTACAGTTTCTATTCAGGCACCAGCTGAATTCAAAGATCAGGATGCTATTTTATATACTTTAAATGGCTCTAAAGACATTATCGTTTCACAAGAAAAAGCTAAAAACAATACATGGACTTTTAAATATCCTCAAAATTATATGGGGATGATGAAAGTATATTTTCCGGGATCGAATAACACTTTTAATTTTATTTCGGAAAATAAAAATGTTAATGTGAAGCTTGAGACGCAAAACAATAAAGTGACCAACATCGTTTATCTCGATGAAGCAAATGATATTATGAGTAAAACTCAAGAAGGCTCTCAGAAGAAAGAACTAATATTGCCTGCTTTATCACAGATCAAAGAGTATTATAAGGATAATACAGAGTTCGGAAAAGCGTTGAAAGCTGAAATTAGCAGACTTTCCGGTGGTTCAAGTAATATCGACCAGGCTCAACACCCTTTTATTTTTTATTATAATACAAACTCGGCTAAATATCTTTCTAACGATACTTCTAAAAAAGCAACACAGGAAGAGATTATCAATTTTATTGATAAGTCTAATGATATGCTGGAAACTTCATCACTGTTAAGACCTATTTTAGTTAGTTATTTAAATACAGGTGGAAATACTAATGTTGGTACTTCTGTAGACAAACTTCTTGACAGGTTAAAAGTTGAAACGCCACGTGGACAAACTGTTCTTTCTGAATTGATAGATATTTTTGACGTGTATGATATGAAAGAATATAAAGATAAATATCTTAGTCTTGCTAAAAATCTTAAATGTACAATCACCGACAGACTTGCATCGACGTTAAAATCTAATGCAAATGTTGAAATTGGTGCTGTTTTCCCGAATAATAAATTCCAATCAGTTGTTAATACCACTGCGAAGTCTTTGTATGATATTAAGGCAGATAAAAAAGTTATTGTTTTCTGGTCATCTACATGTTCACATTGTGAGACTGAGCTTCCGCAGTTATTGGCAAAGTACACTGATTTAAAAGCTAAAAATATTCAGATTATAGGATTATCTTTGGATGTAGACAAGGATTCTTATACCAAGAAAATTTCAGCATTCCCTTGGGTAAATGATTCAGAATTGAAGGGCTGGAACAGCAGTTATGTTGATACCTATAATGTTCATGCAACTCCAACATATTTTATTTTAGATGCTAACAATAAGATAATCAATAGACCAGAGCATGTTGGTGATGTTTTAGAATATTTTAAGTTAAAATAAATTTGGTGGGAGCAAATATTTTCCTATATTTGCACCACGAAAAAGGCGAGGTAGCTCAGTTGGTTAGAGCGCAGGATTCATAACCCTGAGGTCACGGGTTCAATTCCCGTCTTCGCTACTGGTAAAAGGTTGTAAGATATTTCTCTTACAGCCTTTTTTATTAATTCAATAATATATTCTGTTTCGGGGGAGTGTCATTATGTACAATAAAAAAACCGGAACAATTTGCTTCGGTTTATATGTAAAAGTTACTTTTAACTTTGATACCCTAATAATTTTCTCATCTGATAGAAAAAACGTTCAATCAAACGGAGATCTTTGGTAACGATTTCTGCGTTGCCTTTTAATTCTTTATCAAAAACAAGATTTTTGTCATAGCTGGTTTTTAAACCTTTCGGAAGAAAAACATCCACATAATAATTTCCGTCTTTATCGGGCGATAAGGAAATATTCTGTACTTTTCCTTCTACGATTCCATATTCCTGATATTGGTAATTGTCTAGTTTAATTAAAACCTTTTCACCCGGAATAATCTTTCCTGAATTAATTGCTGGTACAGACATTCTTCCGACTAATTTTTCTTTGTTTTTAGGGAGAATAGACAAAATAGCATCTCCGGATTTTACAAACTGATTTTCACCCAAAAACTGCTGAAAACTTGCCACGCCTTCTGTATTGGAAATGATAAGATAATTCTGTTCCCATTGTTTCAGCGATTTTCTTAACTGTTCAAATAATTGTAACGTCTGAGAAGAGTAGGTTATTTTATCTTTTTCTGTATTGATAGCAGTTCCGCTCTTTGTTTTGTTAAGATTAGAAATACCTTCCTCCATCTGTGAAAGAGAAATGGTAATGCTTTGTAAATTTTGCTGAGCCTGTAAAAATTTTATTTTTTCGTTTTCAAGTTCCAATGCGGCGATCACTCCTTGATTATAGAGTTCCTGATAACGCTGATAATTTTTCTTCGTCAGATCATATTTTGCCTGTTCAAGGCTTTTTTGCTGCTTCGTTGTAGCAATTCTTATTTTGTATTCAGACAAACTTTGATTAGCTGCTAAGTTTTCCGGAACATAAGGCTGAAGTCTTGTAAATAAAGCTTCGTCCTGAAATGCTTTCGCAAAACTGTTATAATCACTCTGTAATTCACCTAACTTGTAATGAGAAACTTCATTCACCGGGAAAGTGATCAATTGATTGGGAGTGATAGAATCCACCATTTTTTTTAAGGCCAAAACATCTTCATAGTTTGCGGTCGACTGCATAACCATTAAAACTTCGTTTTTTTGAACTTCCTGATGATCTTTAATTAAGATTTTCTCAATTTTGGAATTAACTCTTGCCTCTAATTTCTCAGGCGGATTTTGTGAGGTCACTACAATAGGAGCAGGGATGAACTCCGGATAGCGGATGATATAACTCATCAATAAAATAAGGAGCAGAATAACAAATATAATGCTGTTGCCCCAACGGATCATCCAATGTGGAGGCTGGGTAAGAATATCCTGAACGCTTTCTGAGCGTAGTTCTATTTCGTCTAAAATATCGTGCTTTTTCATTTATCTGCAAATCTTGGTCTTCTTAAGACACCATATAATTTAAAATTAATTCCCAAGTTCCAATTGGTTTTTCACCAATCTGTAATATTCACCCCGAAGCGCGACTAATTCTGTATGGCTTCCTTCTTCCACTACTTTCCCCTTGTCTAATACAATGATTTTATCGGCATGTTTTACTGTTGAAAGTCTGTGAGCAATTACAATAGCTGTTTTTCCTTTAAAAAACTGTTCAAGATTCTCCATGATCACTTTTTCATTATTGGCATCCAAGGCAGAAGTTGCTTCATCGAAGAAAATATAATCAGGAGATTTATAAACGGCTCTCGCAATGAATAATCTCTGCTTTTGTCCGCCACTTACGCCAAGTCCTTCATTCCCGATTTTTGTATTGTAACTTAGAGGAAGTTCTTCAATAAACTCTTTAATATTAGCAATTTCTACAGCTCTTCTTAATTTTTGTTTGTCGACATAATCTTCACCGATTGCGATATTATTAGCAATAGTATCATTAAAAACATAACCTTCCTGCATCACAACTCCACAGTGATCTCTCCAGAATCTGGGAGAAATATTTTTAAGTTTTGTAGCTCCTAATTTAATTTCTCCTTCTGTCGGTTCATAAAATTTCATTAATAACTTTAAAAGGGTGGTTTTCCCACTTCCGCTGGCACCTACGATGGCAGTAGTTTTCTGAAAAGGAATACTTAGATTTAAATTTTCAAATACAAAAGCATCTGAACCGATATATCTGAACGAAAGATTTTCTATTTCAATATCTTTTTCAGGAAGATCATGCGTGTATTGCTCGTCTTTGTTTTCTTCATCATCTTTATCATGAATTTCACCTAATCTTTCAAGGGAAATTTTTGCATCCTGAGTCTGTTTAATAAAATCGATTAATTGTAATAACGGACTGTTCAATTGCCCAATAATATATTGAACAGAAAGCATCATTCCCAACGTTAAATTCCCTTCTATTACCAATTTTGCAGAAAGAAAACTTACCAGAATATCCTTCATTTGGTTGATGAAATTCCCTCCAACAGATTGCCATTGTTCTAGTGATAAAGACTGTATTCTTATTTTGAATAATTTCACCTGTAAAAATTCCCAGTCCCAACGTTTCTGTTTTTCGGCGTTATGCATTTTAATTTCCTGCATTCCGTTGATGAGCTCAATAACTTTACTTTGCTCCTGAGAAACTTGAGAGAATCTTTTATAATCTAATTCTTTTCTTTTGCTTAGAAAAAAACTGATCCAGCCAATATAAGCTGCTGCCCCGACAAGATAAACGATAAACAGCCTGTAGTCATAAAATAAAAGTACAATACTGAAAATAATAAGATTGACTAATGAAAACAGTGTGTTCAGCGAAGAACTTGTTAAAAGTTGCTCGATTCTATGGTGATCGTTAATTCTCTGCATAATATCTCCTGTCATTCTTGTATCAAAGAAACTAATGGGAAGTTTCATGAGCTTGATAAAGAAATCTGAGATAATGGAAATGTTAATTCTTGCTGAAAGATGTAATAAAATCCAACTTCGGATGACTTCAATTCCCATTCTGCCTATGAAAAGCATAATTTGGGCTAAAAGAATAATATAGATGAAATTAAGATCCTGATTCTGAATTCCGACATCGACGATACTTTGCGTTAAAAACGGAAATATCAGTGAAAGTAAACTTCCCGCCATAAGTCCGACAGCCAATTGAATGACCAGCGATTTATATTTTAATAAATACTTTGATAAAAAGCTGAAGCTTGCCTTACTTTCCTTATCGTCAAATTCTGTTTGAAAGAATGCGGGTGTTGTTTCCAGAATTAAGGCAATACCTTCTTCTGTTTTTTCGTTGGCATTCTGCCCGATCCAAAGTTTAATAAATTCGTCCCGGTTGTAGGTGATTAATCCATAACTGGGATCGGAAATGTAAATTTTATTTTTTTTATCGATTTTGTAAACAACAACGAAGTGATTTTTATTCCAGTGCACAATACACGGAAACGGAACTTCTGAAGCCAAGGTCTTAAAATCAATCTGAATTCCCATCGAGCGATACCCCAAATCTTCGGCGGCATCACTTAACCCAAGCATGCTGCTTCCTTCTCTGGTAGTTTCTGAAAGGTTACGAATTTGTTGTAAGGAAATGCTTTTTCCGTAATATTTACTTACGATACGAAGGCAGGTAGGGCCGCAGTCTTTAGAATCTGGTTGGCGGTAAAAAGGAAAGGATTTCAATGATTGAAGTTTTTATTTAAAACAAGTTGCCGCCAGTTTGACGACAACTATTTTTATTTTAAAAGTAATGAAAATTTTAGGAAAATTCTAATTTTACATTATAGTAGGTCAGCATTCCATCCCGCAGGGAAGCAATAGCTATCTTCTGAATAATAACATGGTAGTCCTGTTGCTAATTCACATTGTTCTTGTGAAGCATAAGGGCGATACTTTGGATGACCAGGTCCTGGGCAACCTTCTTTAGTACCACCTTTTACAGATTTTAAATTTTCTCTTGATAATTTTCTTGAATTTTTCATATGAATAATATTATTTAATTTGTATTAAAATGAACATTGCGTTTGCATCTGTTGCGGACTTCTACACAAACCGTCGAATTGACCGCCATTTCTGCAGCAGACAGAAGTTCCAGGACAGTAATCGTCATCGGATCTACAAGCTAACCCGCCCGTAACAGACTTTAATTGCCCTCTATTAAGCTTTTTTAGGTTTTTCATAATATTAAAATGTTTTGGTTTTCCTACTCTATTATAGCTTTTCGGATACCGCTAAATCTTTTCCTAATATAGTGAATTTTAGAATTCGAAAATAATTTTCGAATTAAATTTCGTCATCTTCTATTAATTCATCAATAAAATAATAAATGTCTTCACGATCATACTGATCCGGAAACTGATATCCGTTGATTAAAATAATCGGGGTAAAGTTCAATCCGGCATTTTTATTTTCTTCAGACATCGTAATTAATGGATTCAAGTTTTCCTGATTTGAAGTTGTTCCGGCTTTCTCTCTTATTTTGCTTTCATCTTTGGTTTCATACCAATATTCAACACTTTTCAGGAAATCTTGTTGAGATTTGTTGTTGTAAATGTGTACAAAATCGGAGATAAGATTTGTAGACTTTTCATTTTTCGGATCTGGAGAATAATTGAATCTCATCTGAGCAGAGATATTTTCGGGATATTTTTCTAATAAATTTTCAACAATTTTGTGGGCATCTTTACAAAAACCGCAGTATGGATTTGAAATAATTGACAGATGAATTTTGGCATTTCTATTTCCAGCGAATAAAGTTTCATTATCGCTGAATTCTATTTTTTCCTTTTCTAGAAGCTGTTTTCTAAATATTTCAAAGTTTCTTTTAAACCTAAGATTTTTTGCATTAGATTTTTGTAAAGTTTCTTTTTCCTGTAAAGTGTTGTTTAAATATAAAACCACAGAAAAAGCAATTACCCATAAAAGAAGACTTAGTAAAGCAATTTTAACGTCAAAATGAATATTCTCAAACCAGATAATTCCTAAAGCCAATTGTACTGCCAGAATTGAAATGATCAAAATACAGACACGACAAAATGTTTTTTCAACAAAAGCCTGAATATATAAAGAATATCCAATCGCAATAACTGATGCAAAAGTGAACCCTTTAATGATGAAAGATGTTTCTGGTAAAAATAAACCAAGAACCGTAATTCCGACGAAATATATTAATGAAAAGTCCGCAAATTTTAACCCAAGAATGCTTGTTTTATCCTGAGTAATAATTTTATTGCAAGAGTTTACCGTTTGATTCGCTGTTGTATCACCACAGATACTTCCGATAACTGCAGATGTATTTCCGAATTTTTGATTAAAAATTTCCAGAGAAATATAAACTCCGACTAATGAGAGTACATTAAATACTGTTTGAAACCAAGTCAAATTTAATAATGAGTAAATAGCTACAATGGCAAAAACTACATAAATAAAAGGTTTATAACTTATCGCTGTTTTACTTTCAACTTTTTCTTTTTCGAAAAGCAATACAAAATCGGTTGATTTTTTATGAAGTTCCTCTTTATTCAACGTTTTCGCCTTATCTGAATATATAGAATAATTGGTTCCCGCTTTTTTTACCAGTGAGAAAGAATTATCAACAATAGCAATAAATTCTTCTGGCAGCTCATCCCAGTATTCTTTATCCAGTTCATAGGCGTCATTTCTTACTCCCATGAAGTTTAAAGTATCGCTGAAAGCCAATGCGGACGGGTAATTTGGATGTGAATTGAACTGAAACAGGAACTCCTGTTTATCAAGTTTAAGATAATGAATGAGTTTGTCCAATAGCATATTAATTTTTTATCTAAAATACGGAGATGTTTGAAAAAAACAAATATTTTTTCAATTTATTGTGATTTATGAAATTTTGTTTGCTTTAATGGTTTGTAAAACAATTTGTTGGATGTTTTTTTTGTGGAATTAATTTTTTAGTTGTTTTTAATCAAGTTTTGTAGATCTTTCTCAGAAGATAATCCTACAGACGATTTTAGGATTTTAAAATTATTATCCATCAAAACAGTATAAGGAATTGCACCATTAAGCTTAAATTGCATCTGTATTTTTTCGTAATTAGGATCTTTATCATTCACAATAAATTGTTTCCATCCCATTTTTTCTTCATTTAAAGCTTTTTTCCATGCATTTTTATCCGAATCAATTGATACCGAAATAAACTCCAATGATTCGTTTTTATTAGTATAATTTTTTTTCAAAAGCGGAATTTCTTCTCTGCAAGGTCCACACCAGCTTGCCCAGAAAACAACGAGATGCTTTTCATATTTAGCATCTAAGATCATAGATTTTTTGCCTGTTGAACTTTCAAGTAATGGCAAATCATTATTCTTAACAGTAAATCTCTTCTGATTATATGCGGATATTTTTTTGTAAGATTCACTTTCTGTAATATCACCTTTAAAAAGTTTTAAATATTCGTCGACCTGTTGTGGTGAGAAACTGTTTTTATGATCACTGATTTGATATAACAAATGATAAGAATAAGGATATTTATTAATCTTTTCTTTTACAGTTTGAATAGTTTTGTGATCTATTTTATCAAATAAATCTCCATCTATATTGTAATATGCTTCTGTTTGTCTACCTGCCTTTATAGCAACACCAGAAACATCTTTTATATTATATGGTAACTTATAACCTTTTATTGGAGGATTTTCTTTAAATTTTCCATGGAGAGAAATAATTGTATCAGAATAAAAAACGTCTGTACTCCATCCTGGAGTACCTCTATACTTTGCATTTGTTGTAAAGGAAAAAAATCTCAATATTCCTTTTTTATCAATGTGATTTACCTTAATATATGTAGGTTCTTTTTCATTCCATTGATGGGTTATAGTAAAAATGCCCTTTATAGTTTTAGCACTATCAATCTTGTCGCCCTCAGGATTAGAAAGATACATGGTCCCGTCAGGTAAATTTGGAATATTTCCAGTAATTGCAGTTCGACGCTGAGTTTTAGAGCATGAAATAGAACAAAAAACAAAAGGTATAAGAAGATAATAGAGTTTCATGATTTTTTTCTTAAAAGAGTTAAAAAAAGATATTTTTTAACTTCTTATATGATTAATATTAAAGTTGATTATTTTATCTACTTAATTAAGGAAATTTTATTGCTTCTGAAAGTTCTATCGGATTATTTGTATCACGAATATATTTCTGTGCACTTTTAGTCATTTTGTCAAAATCAGGAGGAGGTTGTCTTTCTCCGGTTTTTTCATCAATCATAAATATGATTTTTTTTTCTTTCATTCTTCTAAAAGGATCTGCATATTCTGTTAGATACAGTTTTTTTAACTGTTTGTAATTGACAATAATTGATTTTGGAAAGTTTTTATTAGATAATGAAAAAAAAGATTTTGTTATGTCTTCTTTACTTTTTGCTATTTTTTCTAAAGAAAAAATATAATTATTTTTTAAATCATTAAGGTGAACAATGAGTCCAGGTAATCCGTGAAAAATATATGGACCAAAAGAAATGTTATAACTTTTATCGAACCAAGCTTCCCAATCTCTCCCTTTATATTTTAAGGTGGCTAACTGGCAAGTAAAACCATTGATATTTTTAATGTCACTTTTAATTTGCCAATCTAAAACTTTATTTTTTTCTAAAGTTTTATAAAGATAAGAGTCTATATAATTATATTTGTATAGACTATTTTTATCTTTTATGGTCATGAATTCAACTTCTTGCTTTGATACATATATATCTTCATTGTTCTTTAAGTAAAGTGAATCTCTAATTATTAATTCATTTGAGCAAAAAATAACACTCTCTTTATTACTCCATAATGTCATTTGTTTACTTTCTTTTTTATTAGAAATAGTATCACGAACAAATTCTAAGTTATAATATAATTTAAAATTTTGTCCCTTTAATAAATTGTTATTAAGGATAAGAATTAATATTATTAATGATAGAATATTTTTCATATTAATAAATATAGTTATAAATGCTGTTAAGTAATTAACAGCATTTTTTTATTTTAACAACTTCCCATTGCTGTAAAAGTTTTACAATGATATCCAGAAGGAGGAGTTGGGCATGTTCCGCCACCAGTTCTTCCATAATCTGAAGAGCTACCAGTTAAAGTTCCATTCTTTTCATGTACCCAACAATTTCCACCTGCATCTGAACCATCAGCATAAATTCCAATATTTGATGCTAATAACCCACCAAATACATCCTTCAAATCATTTCTCGAAAGTTTTTTTAAATTTTTCATCTATTTATTTTTAAAATTAATACTTTGCTTTTGCCATACAATCCCTGACAAGGGTTTCTGATCAGTTTTCAATTTATACCTGCGCAAATATAAATTGGTAGTAAAAGCGCTTTATCAATATTGATTTTCAAAACTAAGAAAATATATGTCATATAGATGAGAAATATATTGCGATTTTTTTGCAATTTCTTTACAAATATTGTTTGATTTTTGCATAGATTTGTAGTAAACATAAGTGAAATGATGCAAGAAAAATTAAGAAACTTAAGAAAAGCGAAAGGGATGTCTCAAGAGAAAATGGCAAAAATATTATCAACAGATACTTCTAACTATTCTCGTAAAGAAAGGGGAGAGACTAAGATGCGTGATGAAGAATGGGAAAAATTAGCTAAAGCCTTAGATGTTCCTGTTGAAGAAATAAAGGAAGAGAATAATTCTGGTATTGTACATAATGACAATTCTACTTTCAATGATAATTCGGGAAATTATTATAATCAGAATTTTACTATTCCAAATTCTATCATAGAAAATCTACAGGATTATATAAATCTACTGAAAGAGGAAAATAAATCTTTGAAAAAAGAAGTAGAAGATCTAAAATCTCGATTGTAATAGTCAAAATTATACAATAACAAAAAAAGCATCTAAATTTAGATGCTTTTTTTGTTATTGTATTTCATATCGCTATTAAAATATTAGATCATTATGTAAAATAAACGATAAATATAATTTGTTACACAATACAAAATATCTCAGTTTAAAAAGTTCATACTTACAATAACTCCACCTTATTACAAAATTTTCGAAAAAATTAAAATTAAATTTTCTTAAATAAAGATATTGAATAATTAATGTTTAATTTATAAAAAGATAGTTGATTTGTTGTATTTTAATAATTTAATTCCACTTTTGGTTGTATTTTTTACATGGAAATAATATCATATAATTATTCATTATTTGTTGAATAAAACCTGGAAAACTTAAAATAATCTTAAAATTTTCATAAACTTTCAAAAAATAGGATAAATGTTTTTGTAGTTATAAAATAAATTGTACTTTTACAACGCCTTGAATGAGGGAACAAGTCAAGGTAATAAATTTTTTTTCATCATTTGTGTTTTTAGAATCGTATCGCCTGATACGGTTCTTTTTTATTTCATACCTTTTCATATTTCAAAAGCAAGTCTATAAAGTAAGAATAGGTAACAGATCCTTCCTGTTGGTTACTCTTCAAAAACAGGTTGTTGGTAAATCCAAAAAAATCATCCAGTACACCTTGGTGCTTTACTATAAAGTTCCGCTCGTACGATCTGTCTCTTTTCATGGCTGGAGAATAATTTTTTAAAGCAGATTTTACAAATTCAGGATCTTCGTTGGCAATAAAATTCAATAAACTTTTTAAGGTAAAATATTCGGTGCTGTATTTGAGTTCGGGATTTTTAGAATCAATTCCAATCAAATATCCAACAAAATTAGCTTCCTGTTCTCTGGCAAAACCCAGTTGATGGGAACTTTCGTGTGCTGATGTAAAAGGAATGTAAGTATTGGGTAATTCCGAGTTGTATTGAGCTTCTGCAGTAAATGGATTGTAATAACCCAGGATTCCTGTAAAATTCATCACATTCTTAAATAAACTGGGTTTAAAAGAATTGACTTGAGGAGCTTTTTTATCCGAAATATATTGGGGTAATTTTGATTGTTGAGAAAGGATTTCTGTCTGAATTGCCTTTAAATCTGTAATGATGAAAATTCCGTTGTTGTCTTCTGTCAGTAATTTTCTTGTTTTTTTACATTTGGTTAAATATTGTAATGCCAATACTTTTGCCTTTTCCGTTGTGGGCTCATTCTGGCTGGATAATTTCTTTATGATCGGAGTTTGGAAGTAAAGCATTCCCCAAAATATCTGATACGAAAAATAAAAGATATTAACGACAATCAAAATCTTTAGTAAAGAGGAATTCCTGTTTTTCTTTTGGAAAGATTTACTCGTAAAATACAAAAGAACAATCCCCAATACAATATAAAGAACATCGCCAAAGGAAAAAGGAATCCATGAGAAAATAATCTGATGAACCGATTTCTGAATTTCAAAAAAACACTCAAAAAAAGAAATCATTATTTTTGATTTTGAGAAAGTATAGAACAAAAGAAATTGGGCAAGTAATAAACCTGCCCAAAATCTTTTCTTATGTATTATTTTTGTAGTATTAATGACCACTTCCTTTTGTAATTTTATCAAGGTCTATTCCCTGAGATTTTAAGATTCCGGTTACTCTTATTGCATAGAAAGCAAGATAAGCAAAACAGATAACACCCACAATATAGCTGAAATGAATATTGGTAAGATCTGCAATGTACCCTTGAATGAAACTTACAATTCCACCTCCCATAATCATCATAATAAGGTATCCTGATCCTTGATTGGTGTGTTTGCCAAGACCGTTAATTGCCAACGCAAAAATACAAGGCCAAAGGGTAGAGCAGAACAACCCAACGCTTGTGAATGCATAGACAGAAACCATCCCTGAAGTAAACATTCCTATTAATAAAGCTGCAATACCTGCAACGGAGAAAATTAACAACATTCTTGCAGGATTTCCTTTACTCATAATGTCGCAGATAATCATTGCAATAATAATTAATCCATATACATAGAAATGGGAAAGATCATGCTTAGCAATCGCATTTACCAATAAGAACACTCCGAAAGCAAGATAAGGTGCTAAAAATCTTAATATCTTTTTGAATCCCGCACTCACATCGAAAGCTTCAACAGCGCCCGTCCAACGCCCGATCATCAAAGAAGCCCAATATAAAGAAATGTAAGGAGCAACATCTTGAGTTTTAAAACCTAAACTTTTTTCCATATAAGCAGGAAGATTACTTGCGGTAGAAACTTCCACTCCTACATAGACGAAAATAGCAATCATTCCCATAATCAATTGGGGATATTGGAAAGCAGATTTTCTATGTTCACCAGGGGTTGAGTCATCTTTATCTTCCAGTACTGTTGGTGTAATAGCAGGAAGAGATGAAAATTTCAACATAATCGCTACTAAAACAAAAGCCACCCCTAAAATAAGATAAGGTACTTTTACACTTTCAACACTTACTTCATTATTCGCTACAGCTGCAGATCCAAAAATGGCAAAAGACACAATCAATGGGCCAATCGTTGTTCCAAGATTGTTGATACCACCTGCCATAGTCAGCCTCTGAGAACCAGTTTCTGAAGGTCCTACTTCAATGGCTAAAGGATTGGCGACAATTTGTTGTAAGGAAAAACCAAGTCCAACAATGAAAAGACCTGAAATCATTAACGGAAATGAGGCCATATTAGCTGCCGGATAAAACAGTAAAGTTCCCGCTGCAGAAATAAGAAGGCCTACAATTAGACCATTTTTATAACCGATTTTGTTGACTAAATCCTGTTTTATTCCTTTTGAAATTGCCATATATATTAATGAACCCACCGTATATGCAACATAGAAGCATATTTGCACCAGCATACTTTCGGTTTGGGATAAATTAAAGGCTTTTTGAAATACCGGGATAAGGATGTCATTACTTGCTGCCACAAATCCCCAGAAAAAAAACACAGTAACCAATGGGACGAATTGCCCCCAATTGGTTTGTTTAGAATAATTTGACATATTTGTTGAAAATTTCTGAAAACAAATATATATTATTTCTATTGATTATAATGGTTTAACAAGGTTTTTTTTATTGTCTCAAAAGCAGACAATTTAAGTTCTTTCGGAGAGGTTGAAGGTTTGATGATTCCGTTGAAGTACACTTTAGCTTTTCCGGGATATCCTTTTGAATTGTCAAACGGAAACATTTCCTTTAAACCAATAAAAGTAAAAACAACAATGGGAGAGTTGTGTTTTGAAGAAAGAGTAAAAGCACCGTCTTTAAATTCATCTAAAATAATAGAGGTATCATCAGGAACTCCGCCTTCAGGAAAAATCACAATACTGTTGCCTTCTTCCATTTTTTCTGCACATCTTCTGTACACATCGGCTCGGCTTCTCGCACTTTTACGGTCTACCATCACACATATCCTTTTATATATGGTACCGAAAATCGGAATTTTTACCAATTCTTTTTTACCCACAAAACACACGGGATGATCTGCACATAAAATACACATCAGCATAATATCCATAATAGAAGTATGGTTGGAAATAAAAACATACTGCTGGTTTTTATCCAGTTTCTGTTCCGATAATTTTGTTAATTGGTAGCTGAGACCCATTCCGTAAAACATACAGTAGCTCCAATATCTGATGAATTTGTAGGCATATTTGTAATGTTTTTTATTGAAAGACAAAATATAAACAGGAATCCCGAAAAGTATGGTGAAAGCAAATGCCAGTAACAGCATCCAGAATCTCCAGAGATAATTTAAAATTTTCGTCACAGTTTATCCGTTAAAAATTACTTTTTTCTTGACAGAATAATTAAGAATAGAAACCAATAAAATGGCAGCGATCTTACTTATCATTTCCGGACTCAAGGTATAAATAATTAAATCAATATTATCCTTAAATATATAACTGTAGAAAATCTGGAAAAATCCTAAACTTAATAAAGTCGAAATAAAAGAAACCATCATAAAATATGCAAATTCTTTTCTCTTGGAATGCTTTCCTCTTTCAAAAACAAACCAGATACTTAGGAAGTAATTGGTAATGATTCCGCAGCTGGTGGAGAAAATATTACTTAACGGATAATGGATTCCGTGAAAATCTGTTTCTCTCGGAAAGAAGTGGGGAAGGGAAGTACTGAAGAACTTAAAGCTCCCGATTTCCACTATGGCACTCAGCCCTCCTGCTATAATGAAGAACAAAACCTGTTTCTGGCGTAATATTAAATCTCTCATCTAATGGATAATGATATGCAAATTTATAACTATATGTTAAACAGTTAAAAAAAGATGTTAAATATTTTTGTACATTCAAAATAATTTCTAAATTTAATCCTCCAAACAATATGGGATTCACCTGGTAATAAATTCATTTTCAACGACTTGTTGAAGGTTTTTCTATCTTGTATACAGAATTGAAATACATAATAACCAACGCCATTTTACGGTCACTCACTAATAATATTTGTATGAAAAGTCAAAACAAATACAGAAAATTTCAGCTTCAGCAAAAAAATATTGAAGTTCTTGAGCAGCAAAATTCTCGTTTCAAACGGGTCTATTCAGAATATGAAAATATGTCTGATGAACTTTGGAATCTTGAAAATTCCACAGGAGATCCTGTGCCAGACGATTTTATCAATGCCATGATTGTTCAGACTTCGTATCTGGAAGATGAAATCACAGACTGGCTGATACAATACAATGATAAAAAAGCTGAGATAAAACAGTAATGATTTTAGACAGCTTACCCATGGTTTTTAAAGGCTCTTTAAAGATAAATTCATAATTTAGCATCCTTAAACTAAAATCTAAAATATGGTTGCTATTGTTGATGGTGGCTCTACAAAATGTGATTGGGTAATTTTGGATGACTTTCATAAGGTCTTTTTAAAAACTGAAACCATTGGTTTTAATCCTAATAATATCGCAGCCGAACTTATTGTTCCCGAAATTGAAAAAAATATCAGTCTCGGATCGGTAAAAAATTCTATTACAAAAGTGTTTTTCTACGGTTCCGGCTGTGGAATACCTGAAAATTGTGCTATTATAGAAAGAGAACTGAATAAATTCTTTACTCAGGCACAGATACATGCTAAAGAAGACCTTACTGCCGCAGCTTATGCTGCATACAGAGGCAAGCCTGCAATTGTTTGTATTTTAGGTACTGGCTCAAACTCTTGCTATTTCGACGGAGAAAATTTAAAAATAAAATTACCTTCTCTCGGTTTTCTTGTAGGAGATGAAGGCAGCGGAAGTTCAATTGGAAAACAATTGGTGCGCAGATTCTTTATGCAGAAACTTCCCGAAGATTTATCCCGTGAATTTGAAGAAACGTATAAGCTGACGGTAGATGAAGCATTGAAAAATATGTATCATACGTCACGACCTAATGCGTACTTGGCTGATTTCAATAAATTTGTTGTAGAAAGAAAAAATCATTCTTATTTCCAGAAAATGGTTTTTGAAGAGATGCTTAATTTCTTCGATTATCAGGTTCTCCCTTACGAAGAATCCAAAAATGCCGAGATTAATTTTATCGGCTCTATTGCTTATTATTACGAAGATATTCTACGTTCTGCAGCAGCGGAACTTAACCTGAATGTGGGACAGATTGTACAAAAACCTATCGAAAGTTTAGTCAATTACCACATTAAATATATATTATAATTACAAACAAAATTCATTATATGTCAAACAAAACTCACCGCGACGAAAAAAACTTTAGTCAGGCAGCATTAGATTATCATAAAGCTGAACCTAAAGGAAAAATCGAAGTTATTCCTTCAAAACCACACTCATCTCAGAGAGATTTGTCATTGGCGTATTCGCCGGGTGTTGCAGTACCTTGTATGGAAATCTACGAGAAACCTGAAACTGTGTACGATTACACAGGAAAAGGGAATTTAGTGGCTGTAATTTCTAACGGTACAGCGGTTCTTGGATTGGGAGATATTGGTGCTGAGGCTTCAAAGCCGGTGATGGAAGGGAAAGGTCTTTTGTTCAAAATTTTTGCTGATATCAACGTTTTTGATATTGAAATCAACGAAAAAGATCCTGATAAATTTATCGATATTGTAAAAGGAATTGCACCGACTTTCGGAGGAATTAACCTTGAAGATATTAAAGCTCCTGAAGCATTTTATATTGAACAGAGATTAAAAGAAGAGCTTGATATTCCTTTAATGCACGATGATCAGCATGGAACGGCGATCATTTCTGCAGCAGCATTAATCAACTCTCTGCAAATTGCCAATAAGAATATCGACGAAGTAAAAATGGTGGTAAATGGAGCCGGAGCTGCTGCAATTGCCTGTACTAATCTTTATATTTCTCTTGGTTTAAAGAGAGAAAACGTGCTAATGTGCGACAGTAAAGGTGTTATCAATCATAAAAGAGAAAACCTTACGCCGGAAAAGATAGATTTCATTGCCAATACAGATATCGATACATTAGAGGATGCTGTAAAAGGTTCAGACGTTTTTATCGGATTATCGAAAGGCGACGTTATGACTCCTGAAATGTTGTTGAGTATGAATGAAAACCCGATCGTTTTTGCTTTGGCAAATCCGGATCCGGAAATTGCTTACGATTTGGCATTGGAAACTCGTAAAGATGTGATCATGGCGACAGGAAGAAGTGATTATCCTAATCAAGTAAACAATGTGCTTGGTTTCCCTTATATTTTCCGTGGCGCATTAGATGTTCAGGCAAAAGGAATTAACGAAGCAATGAAATTGGCTGCCGTTCATGCGATTGCTGATTTGGCTAAAGAACCAGTTCCTGAAGCAGTAATTTTAGCGTATAATGTTCAGAATCTACAATTTGGCAGAGAATATTTTATTCCGAAACCATTTGATAACAGATTGATTACTAAAGTTTCAAGTGCAGTGGCAAGGGCTGCCATTGAAAGTGGTGTTGCAAGAAAAACAATTACCAATTTCGACGACTACGAAAACAGCCTTCTTGACAGAATGGGAAGAGACGAAAAGCTGGTAAGAATGATGCAGAGCCGTGCAAAAGCAAATCCAAAGAGAATTACTCTAGGAAATGCTGAAGAATATAATGTACTGAAAGCTGCTCAGATTTTATATGAAGAAGGAATTGCTTATCCAAGTTTGTTAGGAAACAAAAAGTACATCAAAGAACAGATGGAACGTTTCGGAATTACTCTTGATGTTCCGATTATCGATCCTAGTGATGACGATCAAAAGGAAAACAGAAAAAAATACAGAGAAACTCTTTGGAAACTTCGTCAGAGAAAAGGGATGAACGAGTACAAAGCGAAAAGATACGTTCGTCAGAGAGATTATTTCGGACCGTTAATGTTGAGACATGGTGATACAGACGGGTTGATTATTGGTTTTTCTAAAAACTATGTGTCTGTTCTAAGACCCGTTTTAGAAGTAATTGAAAAAGATAAAGGTGTTGATAAAGTCGCAGCAATGATGATGATCTTGTCTGAAAAGAAACCGATTTTCTTCGCAGATACATCCGTTAATCAAAATCCGACCGCTGAAGATTTGGTAAATATTGCTAAAATGGCAGAGTTTACTGTAAAATCTTTTGCTATCGAACCAAGAATTGCGATGTTAGGATTTGAAAACTTTGCAGCAATCTCTGAAACTTCTAAGAAAGTTGCAAAAGCAGTAAGTATTCTTCACGAAAAATATCCGAAGATGGTTGTTGATGGAGAAATTCAACCTGATTTTGCGATGGATGCAGATCATTTAAGTGATTATCCTTTCTCAAAACTAGGAACGACTCCTGCAAATACTTTTGTTTTCCCAAATCTTGAATCTGCAAATCTTTCATATAAAATTATCAGAGGAATGAAAGTGGCACAAGTTATCGGACCAATCCTGATGGGATTAAAGCAGCCGGTTCACGTTTTACAGATGCGTTCAAGCGTTGATGAGATTGTAAACCTGGCAACAATTGCTGTTCTTGATGCTCAGAGAAGAGAGAAAAAAGATAAGAAATAATAGAAAATCTATTCTTAAGATAAAAAGCAGTACACAAAATTTTAGTGTACTGCTTTTTTATTTTATCTAAATATGTCCTAATGTCACAATTTTGTGATATTAGGACAACTAAATTGATAGTTGGTAAATCCTTCCGAATGCCTTTCTATATTGATTTTTTTAAACTGATAAAGAATTGAAAGAATGAGTTTTTTAAGTTTCCCCCAAAAATAATATATTGACTTTATAAGAAAATAAATACTTTAGGAGAACTAAAAAAAATATTATGAAAAACATTAAAAAACTTTCAAGAGAGAATTTAAAGCAAATAACAGGAGCGGGACAAAGTCAGCCTATTCAGTCTCCGGATGGTGGGTATTATTGCCTTAGGACTCAAGGGCAGCTGTGTTTGGTAAATGGTTGTACGCCAATGTGTGTAAGTGGTGCATGCCATATAAGTATGTGTTTGGATATATATCCATAAGATATTCCTTATATTCACTCAAATTGTAAACCTGTCCGTTTTGGATGGGTTTTTACTATTTATATTAATTCATTCAATTTATCATCAAAAAATAAGTTAAAAATCATTCGTGCCTCAAATGAAAACATTAATTAGTTTAATTTGCTATATTTGGGAGTTTTAAAAATTAATAATGATATTTTCACTACAAGGTACTGTTCAGGAACTTACGCCAACTTACGCAGTGATCAACGTACAAGGAGTTGGTTACTATGTAGGTATAAGCCTAATGACCTCACAAACCCTCATTTTAAACAAAGAAACCGTACTTTTTATACAGCAGATTATCAGAGAAGATGCTCACCTGCTTTTTGGCTTTAAAAGTCGTTCAGAAAAAGAAATGTTCAATCTGTTAATAAGCGTTAATGGAGTGGGAGCTGTTTCTGCTTTAATTTTACTGTCAACATTGAGTCTTGAGGAGATCGCTTCAGCTATCCTTTCCAAGAACAGTGCTTTGATTCAAAAGGCAAAAGGATTAGGGGTAAAAACAGCAGAAAGAATTATTGTAGATCTTAAAGATAAAGTACAGAAATTCAGCAATCCGGAAGAAAATATTTCTACGTTTGCGAATAATAAAGTAAAGGAAGAATCGTTATCTGCATTAGAAGTTTTAGGCATTCCTAAACGAATGAGTGAGAAACTTGCCGATAAAATAATTAAACTAAATCCCGACGTTTCTGTAGAAGAGTTGGTAAAACAGATATTAAAAAACATTTAACATTTGGTGGCAAAAATTAAGTACCTCAATATATTCCTGTTCCTGTCGTTGCTGTTGATGTCCGTAAGTACATTTGCACAAAGACGACCTTCGGCACAGGTGCGTGATACCGCAATTATAAAAAAGGATTATCAGCTGGCAGATCCTACGCAGTTTGAAGCCTATTATGATATAAAATCCGGGATGTATTTTGTATATCCTAAGGTTGGTAATACAATAACCGGACCACCAACTGCCATGTCTCCTGAAGATTATAAGGAATTTATGATGGCGGCTCAGACAAGGGAATATTACAAAGAAAAATCCGACCGATACAGTCTGATGTTCAGAAAAGATAAATCTGATGCAGCACGAAAAGGTTTGATACCATCATTAACGATCAATAATAGGCTTTTTGAAACCATTTTTGGAAGTAATAAAATTGAAATTATTCCTTCAGGATATGCTTCTTTCGATTTTGCAGGATTGTATCAGAAGATTGATAATCCGTTGATTTTACCTCAAAACAGAACAAGTTTTACGTTTGATATTGACCAGAGAATTCAGTTGGGATTAATTGGAAAAGTGGGTGAAAACCTTCAGCTAAAAGCCAATTATGATACCCAAAGTGGTTTCGCCTTTGAAAACAGAATGAATTTGGTCTGGCAGGCAAAAGGAAGCTGGAAAGATCTTCAGCAAAAAGGTCTGAATGATGTTGATAAACCAAGCGCGGGAGGCGAAGATAAAATAATCAAAAGAGTAGAATTTGGTAATGTAAGTATGCCGCTGTCAACAAGTTTGATACGCGGTTCGCAGTCGTTATTCGGGGTTAAAACCGAATTCCAGATGGGTAAAACCTTTGGAACGGTTGTACTTTCGCAACAGCAGGGTGAAGCAAGAAATATTACCGTTCAGGGTGGTGGTGTGTTGAATAATTTTAAGATTAATGCAATTGACTATGAAGATAATCAGCACTATTTCTTAGGACATTATTTCTTGAATAATTATGACGGATCATTACTAAATTATCCCCAAATCAATTCGAAAATTAATATTACAAGATTAGAAGTTTGGGTTCTCGATCAGGGGAACAGTAACTTACAATATCAGAAAAGTATTATTGGTATCAGGGATTTGGGCGAAGGAGCATCCGGGCTTCCTGATAATACTCAGAACGGATTGTACAGCGCTGTAAATAGTGCTGTGGGAACACCGAGAGAACAAGGAAAAAATTATCTTCCGGTTTTCCAGGGACAGTCTTTTCCGGGAAGTACGTTGCCTTACGATAACGGGGAACATTTTATTTTTAACACAAAAGCAAGACGATTAAATACCAATGAATATACCTTACAGCCACAGTTAGGATACGTTTCATTAAATCAAAAATTAAATGAAAATCAGCTTTTAGCAGTTTCATATTCATATACGGTTAACGGAAGCAACCAGGTGTATAAAGTCGGGGAATTCTCTGAAGAAAGCCCGGTTTTGGTGACTAAATTATTAAGACCAAATAATAAAGTTAATACCGCTTCGCCAATGTGGGATTTGATGATGAAAAACATTTATTCTCTTGATGCCGGACAGGTGAATCAGGACGGATTTATTCTGAATGTTCTTTACCGTGATCCTAAGTCGGGAGGTAAAGTAAATTATCTTCCGGTTGACAATAATACTGCAGTAAGCAGTGTGCCTTTAATTAAATTATTGAACTGGGACCGTCTGAACGGGAACGGAGATTTGCAGAATAATGGTTCCACTACTGGGGATGGTATTTTTGACTTTGTGCCCGGGATTACCATAAGACCGGAAACGGGTAGGGTGATATTCACCAAAGCGCAGCCTTTCGGAAACTATATTAGTCAGGTTATAGGAAGTAGTGATCCGCAGTTTGTGTTTAGTGATTTATATTCTCAACAGAAACAGGTAGCTACAAATAGCAATTTATCTCAGCGTTACACGATTGAAGGACGATATAAAGGAGTGCAGGGACAGGGGATTTCTTTGGGAGCTGTAAATGTTCCGCAGGGTTCCGTAAAAGTTTCAGCAAACGGGGTACAATTGACCGAAGGTATCGACTATACCGTAGATTATATGCTGGGAACGGTAACGATCATTAATGAACAGGTGAAACAATCCGGACAGGCAATTAATATTTCATTAGAAAACCAGTTAACATTTAATACCCAGAGAAAAAGATTCTTAGGATTAAATTTAGAAAGAAGATTTAATGAAAACTTTATCTTAGGTGCTACGGTTGTCAACTATTCAGAATCTCCGCTTACCCAAAAAGTAACCTATGGGCAGGAAGCCGTAAACAATACAATGGCGGGAATCAATTTGATGTATAACAATCAATTGCCTTTCCTGACGAGATTAACAGATAAAATACCATTGGTAAATACCGAAGCACCCTCTAATTTGAATTTCAAAATGGAAACGGCTTATTTACTTCCGGGTATTAATAAAGGAACGAATGATCAGTCTTATATTGATGATTTCGAACAGACAACTTCAAAAATTTCATTAAAAGAACCAACAGCATGGAGTTTAGCTTCAAAACCGGAAAAGAATCAGTCAGATCCTCTTTTCCAGGGAGCTGGTAAAAATAATGACATCAGCGAAGGAAACGGAAGAGGTTTATTATCCTGGTATAATATTGATCCTAGATTCTGGGGAGTGGGTGGTAAAGCACCAGCCGGAATTACACAGGATGCGGTTTCAAATCACGCTTCCAGAAGAGTTCAGTTTTCTGAGATTTTCAATAACAGAGATTTCGTTGCGGGTGAACAGACTTTCACCAATACATTTGATATTTCATATTATCCGAATGAAAAAGGTCCTTATAATGTTAATCCTATTGCAGAGACAACACAACAGAGATGGGCGGGTATTATGCGACCAATCAGTGTGTCAAACTTTGTAAATTCCAATATCGAATATGTTGAATTCTGGTTGATGGATCCTTATGCGGATGGTAATAATTTAGGAACAGCTCCCAAAATGTTATTGCAATTAGGAAACGTTTCTGAAGATATTTTGAAAGACGGACAGATGCAGTATGAGAACGGATTACCAACTCCAGGAGCTTCTACTAATACAGCAGATACAAACTGGGGAATCCAGCCTAAGCAGCCGCCAATTTTATATGCTTTCTCAACAGAAGGAGCAGAAAGAACAGCTCAGGATGTTGGGTATGACGGTCTAAGTTCTGATCAGGAATCTGCGAAATTCGGAAATACTTTTGTGAATCCGGTTACCAATTTGTCTGACCCGGCAGTGGATGATTTTGTTTTCTATATGTCTAGCAAGTTTACAGGAAATCAGGCTTCATCATTGGTTCAGAGATATAAATATTTCAGAGGTCCGGAAGGAAACTCGCAGAGTAACTCTATGGAGGTGTCTTCTCAAACTCCCGATGCAGAAGATATTAATAAAGATTATAATTTAGATCAGAGTGAAAACTACAACCAGTATGAGGTAAGTTTGGATCAGGCGAATTTAGCATTAGGGACGAATAATATTGTTGATGTTAAAACCGTAGACGCTACATTCCAGAACGGACAGACTTCCCAGGTGAAATGGTATTTGTTCAGAGTTCCTGTTGCACAATATGACAAAACTGTCGGAGAAGCCAATGATGCAGTTCTTAACAATGTAAGATTTGCAAGATTATTATTAAAAGGTTTTGATCAGACATCAACGTTAAGATTCGGAACATTCGATTTGGTAAGATCAGACTGGAGAAAGTATCCTAAAAATGTTGCTGTATTTGGAAGTGATGCAGCAGCTGATCCTGCAACGGATGAGGGATTAAATAATGATACAACTATAGGGAATCTAGAAGTAGGGAGTGTAAATATTGAGGAGAATGCACTAAACCAGCCTCCATATGTATTGCCTCCGGGAATTGACAGACAGATCTTAAGTGGAAATGCGGGAGCTCAGAGACAAAACGAAGCTTCATTATATTTAAAAGCTAATGGATTAGTTGCTGGTCAAGCAAAAGGAGTATTTAAAAATACTTCTCTTGACATGAGAAGATATAAAAAACTGAAACTTTTTGTACATGCTCACACAGATCCTAGAACTGAGGGTCCAGTTAGCGGGCAGATAGATAAAAAAACAAAATTCTTTATCCGTTTTGGTAGTGATGCGACCGATAACTATTATGAATATGAATCTTCATTAAAAATTACTCCGACTTCGGCAACGGCTCCAATGGAAATTTGGCCGATAGAAAATGATGTAGATTTAAATATTCAGGATTTTGTGGATGCCAAAATCAGAAGAGATAAGAACTTCCCGAATGACATTGTAAAAAGAATAATGGATCCCACGTTTGATTCCGGTGATACTTTTAAAAAGCTTTATATAAAAGGTCGTCCAAGTTTAGGAAATATTACGACCATTATGATTGGAATTAGAAACGGATTATCCAGAACCGATCCGGCAGTTGCAATTGACAGAATCCTTTGGGTAAACGAAATCCGTCTTTCAGAAATAGAAAACGACGGAGGTTACGCAGGAAATGCAAGTTTGAATTTTAACCTGGGAGATTTTGCAACTGTGAATACCAGTGCTTCTTATAGCTCAGTAGGTTTTGGTAATATTGATTCTAAGCCGGCGGAAAGAAGTCAGTCTACGCAATCAGCATTTAGTATTAATACTGCAGTGAACGTAGATAAATTCCTTCCTGAGAAAAGCGGAGTTAAAATTCCCGTGAATTATTCTTACTCTCAGACTGTCGAAGATCCGAAATACAATCCGTTGGATACAGACGTTGAGTTTAATAAAGCTGCCAATAAAGAACAACTTAAAAAAGTAGCAAGAACCTACACTCAGCAAAGAAGCATCGGAGTGGTAAATATGCATAAAGAAAGAATGAACCAAAATAGAAAACCAAAATTCTATGATGTGGAAAATATTTCTGTAACTGCGGTTTACAATGATGATTTCTACAGAGATATTTATACGAAGAGAAATTACAGACAATATCTGAGAGGATACGTAGATTATAACTATACCTTCAAACCGTGGGTGATCAGACCGTTCAACAAGATGATCAGTGATACTGCAAAATCTACGAAATATCTGAAATGGGTGAAAGAATTCAATATTAATCCTATTCCTACGAGATTCTCTTTCAGAACTGAGGTTGACAGAAATTATAATGAATTAGAATTCAGAAATATTGATGCGATCTTAAACGGAAATTATTCTGATGATTTCGGAGCGATTAAAAACAGAAACTTCTATTTCGGATGGCAGTATGGATTAGGATTTAATTTCACAAAATCACTGAAATTAGAGATTAACTCCGCAACAAGAACGCTGAATGATAATGTGGATGTAAATTCGATGGATAACAAATCGATTTTCGGAAACGTATTCAGAGCAGGAAGACCGGTATTGTATAATCACAGAGTTCAACAGAACTATAAATTGCCATTCCAGTATTTGCCGTATTTAGATTTCATCGATGCTGAATTAGGCTACGGATTTACGTATAACTGGAATGCAAGATCTACCGTTTTATTGGCAAGTCCGGATGGAAGTCTTGGATCAATCGGTCAGAATACAAATGTAATTCAGGCAACGGCGACGGCGGACTTTACGAAGTTCTTCGGTCAGTTTAAATATTTTAAAAATATTTCTGCAAAACTTCAGAAAAGAAGACAGGAGATTGATTCATTAAATAATGTTTACACTCAGCAATGGGAAAAGAAAAGATATGCTTACAAAGGCTATAAATTCAAAAACAGGCTGACTCCGTTCCAGAGTATGGCATATTTCCTTACTTCATTCAAGCAGTTGGATATTAATTATTCTGAGAACAACGGTACTGTAATTCCTGGGTTATTATCTGCTCCGAACTTTTATGGGTACGGACAGACATTGGGAGGCCCTACGATCGGATTCCTGTTCGGATCTCAAGCAGACATCAGAAGAACTGTCATGGAAAATGGTTGGGTAAGTGATTCTGAATTTATGACAGATCCTTACATAAAGATGTCAACCCGTGAATTCAGGGCAAACTTACAGGTTGTGCCGATTAATGATCTTAGAATTGATATTAATGCTTTGCATAATTATAACAGGAATTTTACTCATACCGGATTTAATTATGTAGACGGTTCCGGCAATGCGAATCCTAATTATACATTTGCTAATGATTTGGTTACGTATTCCAATTCTGTGGTATTGCTGAAAACGGCTTTCAAAGACGGGGCATCAATTTATCAGGCAATCAGGGAAAATGCAAGAACGTTATCTCTGCAAATGCCGGGGCAGGTAAATGCCGACGGATTTAAAGATGGATACGGAATATCAAATGCTTATATTTTAATTCCGGCATTCAGGGCAGCAGTTGAAGGAAAGGCTCCGGAATTAATGGGTAATCCTAAAAAAGCAGGAATTCCGATTCCAAACTG
>Ga0308171_1000343_pt1 | contig 112655 bp, 103 predicted proteins | sample PhyGR1_FD_202135 | JGI IMG/M metagenome (GOLD analysis project Ga0308171, IMG submission 202135) | Phyllosphere microbial communities from UC Gill Tract Community Farm, Albany, California, United States - DLSLSG.R1 | ecosystem: Host-associated > Plants > Phyllosphere > Unclassified | place...
CGCCTCATCCAGTTCGTAACGCTTCACGCCCATCGCTGACCTCCGCCAAAGCGGAGACCTATGAATCACGCATCAGGCCGCCCGTGAATCCCTGAATGTCGATTGGACCTAGCGCGTCCCGGCCATGGGGGCGGCCTCGGCCACCTGCATCGTCGCGGGCGGCGCGACATAGTCCAGGCGGATCGGCACGGCCTTGGCGCCCGACGCCACGGCGTCCAGCGTGTTCAAAGGCGCGCCCAGCATCCGTTGATAGATCCAGTAGGCGGCGACGACCTTTTCCACGTAGTCGCGGGCCTGCGGCACGTCGATGGTTTCGATCAGCAAAAGGGGATCGGCGTCCGGCCCCAGTTTGCGGATCGCCGCCAGCATCGGCCCGGGACCAGCGTTATAGGAGGCCACAGCCTTCAGGATGTCGCCCTGGAAGGACTCGATCTGGAACAGGCGGTTCACGTACTCCTGACCCAGCTTCATATTGGTCGAGGCCGAAAGCAGCCGTTCAGGATTGCGGACGTAGCCCTGATCGCCGGTCATGTAGGCGGCGGTCGCCGGCATGACCTGCATCATGCCATAGGCGCCGGCCCCGGAGCGGGCGCTGGCGTTGAAGTCGGTTTCCTTGCGGGCGATGGCGTAGACCAGCGCCTTCTCGATGGTGAAGCCGCCCTCGGGCTCCAGCACAGGCATGGGATAACGGGTGGCGTCGATGCGGCTGGCCTCGGCCTGGGCCGCGCGGTTGGGGGCCACGGTGCGATAAAGGCCGGCCCAGAGGCGACGGGCGGCGTCCCCGTCGGCGCTGCGCATGCCGGTGCGGGCGGATTCTTCCGCCTCGTTGCGGCGGCCGACCTCATAGAGGGCGACGGTGCGCCGTGCGGTTTCGTCGGATCGGATGAAGGCGTTCAGTTCGCGCGCATCCACGCCGGTCGGCTCGGGCGAGAGGCTGGCGCGTTGCAGCGTCGCTCCATAGGCGCGCGGTCCCATATTCTCGATCACCGGCTCTTCGCCCAGCTGACGCAGGGCGACCTGGCCATAGAAGGTGGCGGGCCAACGCGCTGCGAGGCGGAGATTTTCGGCCACCCTGTCTTGGCGGCCGGACTGGGCGGCGGCGCGGGCGGTCCAGAAGGCGCCGGCGGCGCGGACCCAGGGGTCTTCGGTGGGATCTTGCGCGACGCGCTCGAAGGCGCGGAAGGCGTCGGAAAACTCATTAAGCCGCCAGGCCGCCAGGCCCGCGCTCCACCAGTCGCCCATCTCGGCGCCGGTTCGATAGGCGCCCGCCAAGTCGTCGTTATTCAGCGCTACGCGCGCGGCCTTGGCCGGATCCGAGACGCCGCCGTCGCCCGCTCCGGTGACGCTGGCCCAGGTTCGCTCCAGCAGATTTCCGGGGCGTTTGGGCTCCGGGGCGCCGTCGGGAAGCCGGCGCATCGCCAGGGTGTAGACGCGCGACGCCATCGGCAGGTCGGAATAGCTTTCCAGCCAGGCCGCCAGCTCGTCATAGGCGGCGACGTGAGTGGGGTGGAACAGGCGCTCGAACTCCACCTGTCCGAGCAATACGCGATCCTGGGCCTGACGCGCCGAGGAACGGGCCAGTTCCAGATCACCTCGTCGCAAGGCGTCGAAGGCGGTGGTGTAGCTCAGCCGATCGGAACTGCTCAGCGCCGTGGGCGTTCGATCCGAGTCATTGGCGATATAGGCCGTGCCGCCGTCATCGGCGCTGGATTCAGCAGCCAGGGCGGCAGGCGCAACCGTGACGCAGAGCGCAGCAGCGAACAGGGGCGCGAGTGACGCGCGGCGGAAAAGGTACATACGCGGCGGCCCCCTTCGTCGGCGCCGCTCCCGTCTCGACTCGGGATTGTCAGCGCTCTGTGGACTGGTCGTCAGCCGATAACCATGCCTGACTCAGGCGTCGGGCTCAACCTGGGCCGTATCCAAATGCGACGCCAGCGCCAGGATGTCGGCCCAGACGACGCGTTTGGCCTGCGGCTGACGCAGCAGGAAGGCGGGATGCAGGGTGGCCAGCGCAGGGGCCGAAACCCCGCCTTCGGCCAGTCGCCATTCGCGCCATTGGCCACGAATTTTCATCAGGCCTTCCTCGGTGTTCAACACCGACTTCGCCGCCGCCGCCCCCAGCAGAAGCACCGCTTTCGGCTGCATCAGGGCGAAGGCGCGCTCCAGGAAGGGCGCGCAGGCGGCCTGCTCCTGGGGAGTCGGCAGGCGGTTGCCCGGCGGCTTCCAGAAGACGGTGTTGGTCATGAAAACCTGATCCGCCAGACCGGCCGCCGCCAGGATGCGATCGGTCAACTGTCCGGCCTGTCCGACGAAGGGCTGGCCGCGCACATCCTCCGTCTCGCCGGGCGCTTCGCCGATCAGCAGGATGGAGCCTTTCGGATTACCACGGGCAAACACGGCCTGCCTCGCGCCCATGGCGCGCAGGGGGCAACCCTCGAACGCGGCGATCGCTTGCGCCAAGTCGTCCATGGATGCGGCTGCGGCCGCCAGGCGCCGCGCCTCGTTCACAGCCTCGGCGCCGGACATTCCGCCGTGAAGGGCGGTGACGCTGGCCGAAGCCTTTTGCACCATCTGGGACGGAGGCGGGGCGACGAAGACCGTCCGATCGACCGGCGCGTCTAGATAGCAGGCGTCCACGCCTGCATCGCGCCAGAAGGCGAGCAAGGCTTCGGTTGCGGCGGCGTCGGGGGGCTGAGGCGTCATTCCGCGACAGGGATAAGCCTTGACCGCCGCTGCGTCACCTCACGATAAGACGGATAACCACGATGACAACGAGGATTCAGGGGATCATGGGCGAGCAAGCGATCGAAGGCGGCGCAACAAACGCGTGGCAGGAAGCCGTCATCGACAAGCTGCCGCCGGCGGAAGCGCTGGAAGGCGTCGAGCGCGAGGTCATGGAATATGATGTCGTCATCGTCGGCGGCGGCCCCGCCGGCCTGTCGGCCGCCATCCGCCTGAAGCAGCGCGCCGAGAAGGACGGGAAAGAGATTTCCGTCGCCGTGCTGGAAAAGTCAGCCGAGATCGGCGGCCATATCCTGTCGGGCGCCGTCATCGACCCCAAGGCCCTGAATGAGCTTTTCCCCGATTGGAAGGAGCGCGGCGCGCCGCTGGAGACCCCGGTCAAGACCGACAGGTTCCTGGTGCTCGGCCCGGCGGGGCAGGCGTCCCTGCCGATGTTCGCAATGCCGCCCTTCATGCACAACCACGGCTGCTACATCGCCTCGCTAGGCAATGTGGCGCGCTGGCTGGCCGAACAGGCCGAGGCTCTGGGCGTCGAGGTCTATCCCGGCATGGCCGCCAGCCACGTCGTCTGGGATGAACCCTCGGGCCGGGTGAAGGGCGTCGTCGCCGGCGTCTTCGGCATCGACCGCGAGGGCAGGCCCACCGGCGAATTCCAGCCCGGTCTGGAACTGCACGGCAAGTATGTCTTCATCGCCGAAGGCGTGCGCGGCTCGCTGGCCAAGACCATCATGGCCCGCCACGACCTGACCGCGAACGCGGACCCGCAGAAGTTCGGCATCGGCCTGAAGGAGCTGTGGCAGATTCCGGCCGAGAAGCATCAGCCCGGCCTGGTCCAGCACACGACCGGCTGGCCGCTGGACGACAAGACCGGCGGCGGGTCCTTCCTGTATCACTTCGGCGACCGCTACGTGTCGGTCGGCTTCGTGGTGCACCTCAACTATCAGAACCCCTATCTGTCGCCGTTCGACGAGTTCCAGCAGTTCAAGCACCACCCGGCCATCGCCGAGCATCTGGAGGGCGGCACGCGCGTCTCCTACGGCGCCCGCGCCATCACCGAGGGCGGCTTCCAGTCGGTGCCCAAGCTGGCCTTCCCCGGCGGCGCCCTGATCGGCTGCTCGGCGGGCTTCGTGAACGTGCCCCGCATCAAGGGCAGCCACAACGCCATGAAGACCGGCATGCTGGCCGCCGACGCCGCCTATGAGGCCGTGATCGCCGGCCGCGAGGGGGACGTGCTGGAAGCCTATGAGGAAGCCTACAAGGCGTCCTGGGTCTACAAGGAGCTGAAGATCGTCCGCAACGCCAAGCCCATGCTGTCCAGGCTGGGCACCATGATGGGCGGCGCGGTCAGCATGTTCGACATGTGGGTCAACCACCTGACCGGCGGCTTCTCTTTCTTCGGCACCATGAGGCACACCAAGACGGACGCGGCCTCGACCGGCCTGGCCAAGGACTTCAAGCCGATCACCTATCCCAAGCCGGACGGCAAGCTGTCGTTCGACAAGCTGTCCAGCGTCTTCATCTCGAACACCAACCACGCCGAGGACCAGCCGGCCCACCTCAAGCTGCTGGACCCGTCCGTGCCGATCAGGGTCAACCTGCCCAAGTACGGCGAACCGGCGCGGCTCTATTGCCCGGCGGGCGTCTATGAGGTGCTGACCGACGAGCAGGGCCAGAATCCGCGCTTCCAGATCAACGCCCAGAACTGCGTCCACTGCAAGACCTGCGACATCAAGGACCCGTCGCAGAACATCGTCTGGACCACGCCGGAAGGCGGCGGCGGCCCCAACTATCCGAACATGTAAGGCTCAGAGGTTTCAGCCTCTTGCGGGCGGAAGGGAAAGCGTGAAGGGTCCGCCCATGCGCTTCCCCTTCCGCCGTTCCGCCCTGTTCGCCGCCGCCTCGCTGATCGCGCTGGGCCTGGCCGCGCCGTCCCTGGCGCAGGAGGCGCCGCCCGCGGCGGCCGCGCCGGTTCCGGCCGCAACTGTCGAACCAGCGGTAGAGGCGGATCCGTCGGAGCCTGACACGGCGACCCCGGCCGACGCCGAAGGCCAGGACCCCGAAATCAGCATCGCCGATGCGCCGGCGACGCCCGAGACCCCGCCCATCCCGGCGATCTGGGCCCCGATCCCGACCGACGCCGAGGGGCGCAGCGCCTACGGCTACTACCTCGCGGGTCGCAACGCTCTGACCAGCGGCGAGAGCGAGGCAGGCGCCGACTATCTGGCGCAGGTCGAGGCCCTGACCCCGGAACAACCCCGGGTGCGGGAACAGGCCTTCACCGCCTCGCTGCTGGCGGGCGATCTCGATGTCGCCGGCCGCATCGCGCCGGAAGGAGAGGGCGTCTCGCCCGTCATCGTCCAGGCCGGGCGTCTGGTCGCCGCCGTGCAGACCTTCGTCCATGGCGATGCGCGCAAGGCGGACGCCCTGCTGAAGGCGGCCCCCATCGGCTCGCCGCACGAGCGCGCCGGCCTCTATCTCCAGCCCTGGATCGCCGCCGCCGCCGGCGACTGGGACCGTGCCCTGGCTCTGCCGCCGACTGATCTGGACCCGATCAGCACCCTGGTGGCCCGCGCCAACCGCGCTCGCCTGCTGGAGCTTCGCCGTCGCCACGACGAGGCCGACGCGGAGTGGCGCGACCTGACCAGCCACGCCCTGGCCTCGCGCCTGTTCCGCCTGCCCTACGGCGAATTCCTGGAACGGCGCCGCAAGCGCGATGAAGCCCTGGTCCAGTATGACGCCGCCGTCACCGCCGGGGCGACCGATCGCGCCACGATGTCGGCCCGCGCCCGCGTGCTGGCCAAGGGGCGTCCGCCCGCCGCGCCGACATGGCGCCAGGGCGCGGCGCTGGCGCTGAAGACCGCTGCGGACCAGGCCATCGCCCAGCGCGCGCTGGAGTTCGGCGTGGTCTATCTTCGCCTTGCCCTGAACCTTGATCCTACCGATGAGAACCGCTTCCTGATCGGCCAGACCCTGCAACAGGCCGAACTGGAGCCGGCGGCCCGTGCGGCTCTGGCCCAGGTCGGGCGACAGGATATCGAGCTCTATGCCGCCGCGCGCGTTCAGAGCGCGCTGAGTTTCGAAAAGGACGGCCAGGCTGAACAGGCCCTGGCCGAGTTGCGCCGCGCCCTCGAGGCGCGTCCGAACGAAGCCAGCATCGCCTATCTTCTGGCCGGGCAACTGGTGCAGATGAAACGCTTCGACGAGGCGCTGGTGGTGCTGAACGGCCCTCTTCTTGCCACGGCCGAACAGGGCTTCGAGGTGAACTTCCTGCGCGGCGCGGCCTATGAGGCCCTCGATCGCAAGCCCGAGGCCGAGGCGGAGCTGTGGGCCGCGCTTCAGAAGCAGCCCAACAACCCGACCGTGCTCAACTATCTCGGCTACCTCTGGGTCGACAGCGGCGTGCGGGTCGAGCAGGGCGCCGAGATGATCGCCCGCGCCTTCGCCGCCGATCCGTCGGACGGCAACATCCAGGACTCGCTGGGATGGGCCCAGTACCGCCGGGGCCAGTTCGATGTGGCCGTCGAGAATCTGGAACAGGCCGTGGCCAAGGAGCCCGCCAACGCCGAGATCAACGACCATCTGGGCGACGCCTACTGGGCCGTGGGTCGCCAGCGCGAAGCGGGCTTCCAGTGGAACCGCGTCCTCACTCTGGACGTCGAGGCCGAACGCAAGGCCGAGGTCGAGGCCAAGCTGCGCGACAAGCTGGCTCAGGAACCGACCGACGACAGCGGCGCGGGCGCCGCGGACTGATCCGGTGACGCTGAGCGGCCTGGCTCCGGCCAAGATCAACCTGTTCCTGCACGTCGGGCCCGTGGCGGGCGACGGCTATCACCCGCTGGCCAGCCTGGTCGCCTTCGCCGACGTGGGCGACGCTGTGACCCTGAGGCGGGCCGACGCCCTGTCGCTGGACGTGACCGGGCCGTTCGGCGGGGCGCTGGCGGGCGAGGGCGACAACCTGATCCTGCGGGGCTTGCGGGCGCTGGGCGAGACGGCCGGGATCGGCGCGCCGCCGGTGGCGGTGACGCTGGACAAGCAGCTTCCCATCGCCGCTGGCCTGGGCGGCGGTTCGGCCGATGCCGGGACGGCTATCCGGCTGGCGGCGCAACTGCTGGAGCTTGATCTGGACGAGGCCGCGCTGGAGGCCGTCGCGGGCGTGGTCGGCGCCGACGGTCCCATGTGCCTGCGCGCCCGCCCGGCCTGGGCGACGGGCAGGGGCGATGATCTGAGAGACGAGCCGCGCCTGCCGCCGCTGCACGCGGTCCTGCTGAACCCCGGCCTGCCCTCGCCGACGGGAGCCGTGTACCGCGCCTATGACGACGCGCCCGCGGGCGGCGCCGACTGCCCGGACGCCCCCGCCGACTGGTCGTCCGCCGCCGTGATCGCCTGGCTGAAGGGCCAGCGCAATGATCTGCAAGCGCCCGCCCTGCGCGTGACGCCGGGCATAGGCGAGGCCCTGAGCGCCATGCGCGCCGCGCCCGGGTGCCGTCTGACGCGGATGTCGGGCTCGGGGGCGACGGTCTTCGGTCTGTTCGACGACGCGGCGGCGGCCGAGAGCGCGGTGCTCGCGCTGCAACGCCCCGGCTGGTGGGTGCGGAACTGCGTGCTGGGCGGATCCGCCTAGCGCTTTTTCTGCTGTCATCCCGGAAAGGAAGAGAGGCCGCGTCCGGTTGAGTTTCCGGCTCGCGCGCCCTAGGGTCCGCGCTCAAATTTTGCGCTGCGAAAACGAGCCGACGTGACCACCGAACCCCTCGCCTTCCAGGACCTGATCCTGACCCTGCACAAATACTGGGGCGACCAGGGCTGCGCCATTCTGCAGCCCTATGACATCGAGGTCGGCGCCGGCACCCTGCACCCGGCCACGGTGCTGCGCGCGCTCGGCCCCAAGCCGTGGAAGGCCGCCTATGTCCAGCCGTCGCGCCGTCCGGGCGACGGTCGCTATGGCGAAAACCCCAACCGGCTGCAGCACTATTACCAGTATCAGGTCATCCTGAAGCCGAACCCGGACAACCTGCAGGAGCTGTATCTCGGCTCGCTGGCCGCCATCGGCATCGACCCCAAGCTGCACGACATCCGCTTCGTCGAGGACGACTGGGAAAACCCCACCGTCGGCGCCTGGGGGCTGGGCTGGGAGGTCTGGTGCGACGGCATGGAGGTGACGCAGTTCACCTATTTCCAGGGCGTCGGCGGCATCGAGGTCGACGTGGTCTCGGGCGAGCTGACCTACGGGCTGGAGCGTCTGGCCATGTATGTTCAGGGCGTCGACAACGTCTATGACCTGAAGTTCAACAAGGAAGGCCTGACCTACGGCGAGGTCTTCCTCGAGAACGAGCGCCAGCAGTCCGAAGCCAATTTCCACGGCTATGACGTCGCCGCGCTGAAGCGCCGCTTCGAGGACATGGAGCGCGAGGCCGCCCACTTCCTGACGCTGAAGGGTCCGCAAGGCCAGCCCCTGGTCCTGCCCGCCTATGACCAGGTGCTGAAGGCCTCGCATCTGTTCAACCTGATGGACGCCCGCGGCGCCATCGCCGTCGCCGAACGCCAGAGCTACATCGGCCGCATCCGCGACCTGTGCAAAGCCTGCGCATTGGCCCAGGTCGAACATGAACGGGCGACCGCATGACGGTTGACGATCAGTTGACGCCACAGGCTCCCTTCCCCCTTGATGGGGGAAGGGCTGGGGATGGGGGTGACGCCCTCAGCCCTCTGCGCGCGCGTCATCTGACGGGTGCTGTCGGCCGCGCGCGGCGACTGCGTCGCGACATGACCTTCCCGGAACGTATTCTCTGGGACGAACTGCGCCGCCTGAAGCTGAACATTCGCCGTCAGGCGCCGATCGGCCGCTACATCGCGGACTTCGCCCATCATGACAGCCGCCTGATCGTGGAAATCGACGGGCCGCTGCATGAAGAACTGGAAGCGGTCGCCTATGACGCCGAACGCACCGCCTGGCTGGAAAGCCAGGGCTTTCGCGTGATCCGCTTTTCCACCAAACAGGTGACGGACGGCTTGTCGGACGTGGTCGATGCGATCCGTTCGGCCCTGCTGTCACCCCCATCCCAACCCTTCCCCCATCAAGGGGGAAGGGCCCTCTGGCGCGCCCGCGATCAATGGGTGCGGGACGAAAACTGATGCCCCAGCTTCTCCTCGAAATCTTCTCCGAAGAAATCCCCGCCCGCATGCAGCAGGGCGCCGCGCGCGACCTGGAGCGCATGGTGTCGGACCGTCTGAAGGCCGCCGGCCTGACCTGGGAGGCCCTGAACGTCTTCGCCGGTCCGCGTCGCCTGACGCTGGTCATCGACGGCCTGCCGGTCGCCGCCGCCGACCGCAACGAAGAGGTCAAGGGTCCCAAGACCTCGGCCCCGGCTCAGGCGCTGGAAGGTTTCCTGAGGAAGACCGGCCTGACGCAGGACCAACTGGTCGAGCGCGACGGCGTCTGGTTCGCCGAGATCAGCAGCAAGGGCCGCCAGACGACCGAGGTCTTCGCCGAGGCCGTCGATCAGATCGTCCGCAGCTTCCCCTGGCCCAAGTCGATGCGCTGGGGCACGGGAACTCTGCGCTGGGTGCGCCCGATCAAGCGCATCATCGCCCTGTTCGACGGGGCGGTGGTGCCGTTCGAGATCGACGGCATCCACTCAGGCGACGTGACCGAGGGCCATCGCTTCCTCGGCAGCGGCAAGCCGTTCGCGATCAAGGACTTCGCCGACTATCGCGCCAAGCTGGAGAAGGACTTCGTCCTGCTGGACGTGGCCGACCGCAAGCTGCGCATCCTCGACGGCGCTAAGGCCGCCTGCGCCGCGCGGGGTCTGGCTCTGGTCGATGACGACGGCCTGCTGGACGAGGTCGCCGGTCTGGCCGAATGGCCGACGCCGATCCTGGGCGACATGGACCCGCAGTTCCTGTCCCTGCCGCCTGAAGTGGTCCGCCTGTCGATGAAGGTGCACCAGAAGTACTTCGCCGTGCGTGATCCGTCGAAAGACGGGCTCGCTCCCAACTTCCTCGTCGTCGCCAACGTCGAGGCGACTGACGGCGGTCAGGCCCTGGCCGCCGGCAACAGCCGCGTCCTGTCGGCCCGGCTGAACGACGCCCGCTTCTTCTGGGACGAGGATCAGAAGGTCGGCTTCGACGCCTGGAACGACAAGCTGAAGGGCGTCACCTTCCACGCCAAGCTCGGCACCCTGGCCGAGCGCGTCGACCGCATCGCCGCGCTGGCCCGCGAGATCGCCCCTCTGGTCGGCGCGGACGCGGCTCAGGCCGAACAGGCCGCGCGCCTGTCCAAGGCCGATCTGGCCAGCGGCATGGTCAGCGAGTTCCCAGAACTGCAGGGGATTATGGGCGGCTACTACGCCCGCCTGGCCGGCTATCCCGACGCCGTCGCCGACGCCGTGCGCGACCACTACAAGCCGCAAGGTCCGGGCGACACGGTTCCGACCGCCCCGGTTACGGTGGCCGTCGCCATCGCCGAGAAGCTGGACACCCTGGTCGGCTTCTTCGCCATCGACGAAAAGCCCACCGGCTCGCGCGACCCCTACGCCCTGCGCCGCGCGGCGCTGGGCGTGATCCGGCTGGTGCTGGAGAACGGTCTCCGGTTGCGTCTCGGCACGGGAATGCCGCTTAGAATGACTAAGCTGCTTACTGCTCCATTGCTTCAGGAATTCAAGGGAATATCCGCTCGCTTGGCAGTCCTTATCCAATCCCATGGTAGGGAGGTGTCTCCTGGAGAAATCAAGCTGCCGGTTTCGGAGACAGACGTTGATCGCATGGTGGATGAGAAATTTGGGCTCGCTTGCCAGCGCACTGACCAACTCCTTGCCTTCTTCGCCGACCGCCTGACCGTCCTGCTGCGCGACCAGGGTCAGCGCCATGACCTCGTGGCCGCTGTCTTCGCTCTGGGCGACGACGATCTGGTGCGGATCGTGCGTCGGGTGGAGGCGCTGGCCGCCTTCCTCGCCACGGACGACGGGGCCAACCTGCTGGCCGGCTACAAGCGGGCGTCCAACATCCTCAAGGCCGAGGAAAAGAAAGGCCCGCTGCCCGAGGGCGCCGTCGCCACCGGCCTGGCCAATCAGCCTGCGGAAGAGACCGCTCTGGCCTTCGCCGCCGCCGCCGCCGCGACCGCCGTGGACGCCGCGCTGGAGACGGAGGACTTCGCCGCCGCCATGACGGCGCTGGCCGCCTTGCGCGGTCCGGTCGACGCCTTCTTCACCGGGGTCATGGTCAACTCCGACGTGGCCGAGGAGCGGGAAAACCGCCTCAAGCTGCTGGGGCAGGTGCGCGGCGTCATGGGCCGGGTGGCCGACTTCGGTCAGATCGCGGGGTAGTGCTGATCCTTCTCCCGCAAGGAGAAGGAAGCGAGGGAGTGGCGCCCGGACTCTACAGACCGTAGACACAGCCCATGACCGCACCGCTTCCGCCCCTTTCCAAAACACGCGCCTGGGTGTGCGCGCCCGGGGTGTTGAAGGCACCCTTCCTGTCGGTCTTCCTGCCTGACTACGACCTGTCAGCCTTGCCCGGCGCACAGACCGAGGCCGTGCTGGGCTGGGGCATGAAGCCGACGGCGGCGGCGGGACGGCGCTGGGCGGCCAGGCACGGCAAGCCCTATGTGGCGCTGGAGGACGGCTTCCTGCGCTCGGTCGGGATCGGCGAGAGCGGGGCGACCAGCCTCAGCCTGATCGTCGATGATCTGGGCGTCTATTACGACGCGACGCGGCCCAGTCGGCTGGAGCAGCTGATCGCGACGGCGCCCGACTGGTGCGACCACGCCATGCGCGGCCGCGCGCGCGGCCTGATCGACCGTATCATCGCTTCGGGCGTGTCCAAGACCAATATGGGCGGGCCGCTGGATGCCGCCCTGCTGAAGCCCGGTCGGCGGGTGCTGATCGTGGATCAGACCTTCGGCGACGCCTCCATCGGCTATGGGCTGGCCAGCGAGCAGAGCTTCTCGGACATGCTGGCGACGGCGCGACGCGACGAGCCGGACGCCCAGTTGATCGTCAAACGTCACCCGGCGGTGGCGGCGGGGCGCAAGTCGGGCTGCATTCCAGCCAGCGAGCTTGAAGGCGTCACCCTGATCGACACCGACGTGCGGCCCGCCGACCTGCTGGCGGTGGTGGACGCGGTCTATGTCGTGACCTCGGCCCTGGGGTTCGAGGCCCTGTTGCGCGGCCTGCCGGTGCGCTGCTTCGGCGCCCCCTTCTATTCGGGATGGGGCCTGACGACGGATGCGGTTTCGACCGGACGGCGCGGCGTGGCGCGCGATCTGGAGCAGGTCGCGGCGGCGGCGCTGATCGCCTACACCCGCTATGTCGATCCCGTCACCGGCCAACGTTGCGAGGCCGAGCAGGCGCTGGAGCGGCTGATCGCCCTCCGCGACCGCGCCGACCGGCTGGCCGGCGACTGGGCCGCCGTCGGCTTCGCCCCGGCCAAGCGGCCGCCGGTGCGCCGTCTGCTGAACTCGCCCAAGGGCCGCGTCCGCTACTTCTGGCGGTCTTCCGCCGCCGTCGCCCATGCGCGGGCCACGGGCGGCAAGCTGATCTGGTGGGCCGGCAAGGAGACGCCGCAGATCCGCGCCGCCGCCGACGCCTTTGAGGGGCCGGTCGTGCGGATGGAGGACGGCTTCATCCGTTCGCGCGGCCTGGGCTCCGACTTCTTCGGCGCCCTGTCCGTCGCCCTGGACGATCAGGGCGTCTATTACGATCCGACCCGGCCCAGCCGCCTGGAGAGCCTGATCGAGGCGGGCGAGCCTTCGCCGGACCAGGCGGCGCGGGCCGAGCGGCTTCGTGTTCGTGTGGTCGAGGCGGGGCTGTCGAAATACAATCTGAAGGGGGCGGGCGTTCCGGCGTCCTGGCCGAAAGACAAACCGATCCTGCTGGTCGTGGGTCAGGTCGAGAACGACCGCTCGATCATGATGGGCTGCGGCCCGGACCTGCGCACCAACTCCGGTCTGGTGAAGGCGGCGCGGGCGGATCACCCCGAGGCCTTCCTGATCTATCGCAATCATCCGGACGTGACGGCGGGCAACCGGCCCGGCCTTCTGGACCATGCGGCGATGGAGGAGGTCGACGCCTCGGCCGACGATCTGGACATCATCGACTGCCTGAACGCCTGCGACCGGCTGGCCACATTGACCTCTCTGACCGGGTTCGAGGCCCTGATGCGGGGCAAGTCGGTCAGCGTCTATGGCCGACCCTTCTATGCCGGATGGGGCCTGACCGACGACAAGCTGGATTTCGAGCGCCGCACGCGCCGCGCCAGCCTGCAAAGCCTCATCCACGCCGCCCTGATCGGCTATCCCGTCTACGTCACGCCCGGGGGCTGGCCGTGCGAGGCCGAGGACCTGGTCGCGGCCCTGATCGCGGCGCGGGATCATCCGCTGCCCGCCCCGCCGCGCGGCCGCATCAACAGATGGTGGAGGGGCGTCAAGGCCAGTCTCGACCGGAGCCTTCCACCGGCCTATTGAGGAGGTTCGTTATCGCTACGGACCTGTCCGGCCGCGAGGCGCCCGAACTTCGCCGCAACGCGCGCCCACAAAAACGGACGCCGTCAGGGAGCCTGCCTCCCTCATGCAGCGAGGCGCCGCGCGCCGAGCGTTAGGGAACCAAGAAGTTGCAAAAAGCCGTCATCTCCGCCACCGGTCTGTTTACGCCGGAGCAGTCGATCTCGAACGCCGAACTGGTCGCCGCCTACAACGCCTGGGCCGACAGCTGGAATGCCGAGAACGCCGAAGCCATCGCCGCCGGCGAACTGGAGCTGAAGACGCCGTCGTCGGAGGGCTTCATCGAGAAGGCCTCGGGCATCAAGGCGCGCTTCGTCATGGACAAGAGCGGCATTGTCGACCCCTCCCGGATGCTGCCTCGCCTGCCCGCGCGCGGCGACGACGAGCTGTCGATCATGGCCGAGATGGCCGTGAAGGCGGCGCAGGACGCCATCAAGGCCTGGGGCAAGCCGGTCAGCGAGATCGGCGCCGTCATCTGCGCCGCGTCCAACATGCAGCGTCCCTATCCCGCCATGGCCATCGAGGTGCAGCAGGCCCTGGGGATCGAGGGCTTCGCCTTCGACATGAACGTGGCGTGCAGTTCGGCCACCTTCGGCATCAAGACGGCGGCGGACTTCGTCGCTTCGGGCTCGGTCAAGGCCGTGCTGATGGTCAACCCCGAGATCTGCTCGGCGCATCTGAACTTCAAGGATCGCGACAGCCACTTCATCTTCGGCGACGTGGCCACCGCCGTCATCATCGAGGCCGAGGATCAGGCCGGCCCGGGCGGTTGGGACATTCTGGGCACGCGGCTGAAGACCAGCTTCTCCAACAACATCCGCAATAATTTCGGCTTCCTGAACCGCGCCGCCCTGCCGACGGGCCAGAACGAGCCGACGCCGTCGGACGGCCTGAGCGACAAGATGTTCGTCCAGCAGGGCCGCAAGGTGTTCAAGGAGGTGGTGCCCATGGTCTCGGAGATGATCCTCAATCACGCCGCCGAGCTGAGCCTTGATCCGCACGGCCTGAAGCGGATGTGGCTGCACCAGGCCAACATCAACATGAACAGCCTGATCGGCAAGAAGGTGCTGGGCCGCGAGCCCCAGCCCGAAGAGAACGTCATCATCCTGGATGACTACGCCAACACCTCCTCGGCCGGGTCGATCATCGCCTTCCACCTGAAGCACGACGGTTTCGCCCCCGGCGATGTCGGTCTGATCTGCAGCTTCGGGGCAGGCTACTCGGCGGGCACGGTTTTTGTGCAAAAGCGCCCCTGAAGTCAAATAACGGGAATCATTATTTCCGGCGGCGCTTGCACTGTTCGGATTTTTTTGCAAACCGTTACGGGTGTCGAGAACCAGGGGGGATGGCGCCCGAATGACTCAGACGATTTCACCTTGGGTGGAGAAGCTCAGCGATCCGTTGGCGCACGACGTGGCCACGGTTCTGAAACATATGGGCGGATCGGCCCACATGGACATCGTGGTCAACTGCGTGGCGGCGCTCAAACGCCAGCGGGGCGAGTCCGTGGCGCAGGATCTGAAGGCCAAGATCGTGGAAGTGTTCGAACGCTATCGCGACTTCTTCATCAAGCCGTTCGGCGAGAATTCGCTGCGCTGGGCCCTCGCTCCCGGCGTCGCCTAGTCTTTTCCAGACAACGAAAAGGCCCGCTCTTTCCAGAGCGGGCCTTCGTCGTATTCAGCGCCAGACTGACTGAATTCCAGACCTTAGAAACGACGGACGTAGCTGACCGAATAGGCGTCGGCTTCACCCGCGTTGTCGCGGAAGTCGCGACGGGTCCAGTCGGCGCGGACGCCGTTGACGCCGTCGACGTAGTAGTTGGCGCCGACGCCGTAGTTCCAGCTGTCGCCGCCGACATCGGTATTGGCGCCGGGGAATTCCTGCTTCAGCTCGGTGTGGCCGTAACCGCCGCGGGCGAACAGTTCCAGCTTGTCGCTGACCGGATACTTGCCGACCACATAACCGGCGGCGTCCCACTCGTGCTTGATCGAGCCGTCAACGCCGGCGACGGAGAAGTCGTCGTCCTTGACCCCCACGGAGGCCTCGGTCTCGACGGCCAGGTAACGGTTCAGGTTCACGCCCAGGCGGCCGGTCACGGCGCCGGTCGTGGCGGAGTCGCCTTCAAGGTGCGTATAGCCCAGCGAGCCGTAACCGCGGGCGTCAGGACCAGACTGAGCAAAGGCCGGAGCGGCGATTGCAGAAATAGCGGCGGCGGCGAGAAGAATGTTACGCATTGTTTCTATAACTCCTAGTAAAACCAGATGTGGTGACTTCTGCGGTCACCGGCCCCATCCAGCGAGGAGTTAAATGGCTATCCGGCCAAGCCGTTCCAGAGGGGCTCGAATACATAGGTGAAACTGTGCGCCGCCGGACACATACAGTGTTACGCTGATCGTGACCTTATTCCGACACGAAAAAGGCGGCCCCGAGGGACCGCCTTTGCACGCGCAAGCCTCAGACAGGCTCTAGCGGTCCTTTTCTCGCTCCTCGCCCGAGCGGGCGGCCAGCGCGGCCTGGGCCGCCGCCAGACGGGCGATCGGCACGCGGTAGGGCGAGCAGGAGACGTAGTCGAGGCCCACGCCCTCGCAGAAGGCGATGGAGGACGGGTCGCCGCCGTGTTCGCCGCAGATGCCCATCTTCATGTCCGGCTTGACCCCGCGACCCCGCTCGGCGGCGATGCGGATGAGGTCGCCCACGCCGTCCTGATCCAGACGGACGAAGGGATCGGTCTCGAAGATGCCCTTGTCCAGATAGGCCTGCAGGAAGTGGCCCGAGTCGTCGCGGCTGATGCCGAAGGTCGTCTGGGTCAGGTCATTGGTGCCGAAACTGAAGAACTCGGCGTATTCGGCCAGGTCGGCGGCGCGGAGCGCAGCGCGCGGCAACTCGATCATGGTGCCGACCAGGTATTCGACGCTGTCGCCCGCATCGGCGAACACGGCCCGGGCGGTGCGGTCGGTCAGTTCCCGCAGGAACTTCATCTCCAGACCCAGGGCGACCAAGGGGTGCATGATCTCGGGGATCGGAGCGACGCCCGACGTCTGCTTGACCTCCAGCGCCGCCTCGAGGATGGCGCGGACCTGCATCTCGTAGATCTCGGGATAGGCGACGCCCAGGCGGCAGCCGCGGTGGCCCAGCATGGGGTTGGTCTCATGCAGTTCACGCGCGCGACGCTTCAGCTTGGCGGCGTCCAGACCCGAACCGGCGGCCAGGGCGTCGATATCGGCGTCGGTGTGCGGGATGAACTCGTGCAGCGGCGGGTCCAGCAGACGGATCGTCACCGGCAGGCCGGCCATGATGGTGAACAGGTCGGCGAAGTCGGCCTTCTGGAAGGGGGCGATCTTGGCCAGGGCCAAGCGACGCCCCTGCTCGTCGTCAGCCAGGATCATCTCGCGCACGGCGGCGATGCGGGCCTCGTCGAAGAACATGTGCTCGGTGCGCGACAGGCCGATGCCCTCGGCGCCGAAACCGCGCGCGGTCTTGGCGTCCAGCGGGGTCTCGGCGTTGGCGCGGACCTTCAGGCGACGCACGCCGTCGGCCCAGGCCATCAGGGTCTGGAAGTCGCCCGTCAGCTCCGGCTCGATCATGGCCACGGCGCCGTCCAGCACCTCGCCCTTGCCGCCGTCGATGGTGATGACCTCGCCGGCCTTGAAGGTGCGGCCGCGGGCGGTAAAGGTCCCGGCCTTCTCATTGATCGAGATTTCGCCCGCGCCGGAGACGCAGGGCCGCCCCATGCCGCGCGCCACGACGGCCGCGTGGCTGGTCATGCCGCCGCGTGCGGTCACGATGCCGCGGGCCGCGTGCATGCCGTGAATGTCTTCGGGCGAGGTTTCCTCGCGCACCAGGATGACGGCGTCGCCGACCTGCGACAGGCGCTCGGCCTCGTCGGCGTCAAAGACGATCTTGCCGGTGGCCGCGCCGGGCGAGGCCGGCAGGCCCGCCGCGACCACGGTGCGGGCGGCGTTGGGGTCCAGGGTCGGGTGCAGTAGCTGGTCCAGAGCGGCGGGTTCGACCCGCGACACGGCCTCTTCCTGCGAGATCACGCCCTCGGAGGCCAGATCGACGGCGATCTTCAGCGCCGACTTGGCCGTGCGCTTGCCGTTGCGGGTCTGCAGCATCCACAAGCGGCCCTGCTCGACCGTGAACTCGATGTCCTGCATGTCGCGGTAGTGGCCTTCCAGCCGGTTCACGACGTCGACGAACTCGGCGAAGACGACCGGCATGGCCTCTTCCATCGACAGGGCCGTCTCGCCCATCTCCTCGCGCCCGGCCCTGGTCAGGGACTGCGGCGTGCGGATGCCCGCGACCACGTCTTCGCCTTGGGCGTTGATCAGGAACTCGCCGTAAAGCTTGGCTTCGCCGGTCGAGGGGTTGCGGGTGAAGGCCACGCCCGTGGCGCTGGTCTCGCCCATGTTGCCGAACACCATGGACTGGATGTTGACGGCCGTGCCCCAGCTTTCGGGGATGTCGTGCATGCGGCGATAGAATTTCGCGCGGTCGTTCATCCAGCTGGCGAAGACGGCCGAGACGGCGCCCCACAGCTGGTCATGCGGATCCTGCGGGAAGGGCTGGCCCAGTTCCCGCTCGACCAGGACCTTGTAGTCGGCGACGACCCTTTCCCAGTTCTCGGCGGTCAGTTCGGTATCGACCGAAACGCCCAGACGATCCTTGTGGTCGTCCAGAACCTCTTCGAACTGATCATGGCCGATGCCCAGCACCACATTGGAATACATGGTGATGAAACGACGATAGCTGTCGAAGGCGAAGCGACGGTCGCCCGACAGCCTGGCCAGGCCCTCGACCGTCTGGTCGTTCAGGCCCAGGTTCAGCACCGTGTCCATCATCCCCGGCATCGAGGCCCGCGCGCCGGAACGCACCGAGACCAGCAGGGGGTTGGCGGCATCGCCGAAGGTCTTGCCGACAATGCCCTCGACGGTCTTCAGCCCGGCGGCGGCCTGTGCGGCCAGCTCGGCCGGATAGGTTTCGCCGTTGGAGTAGTAGTGGACGCAGGCTTCGGTCGTGATCGTAAAGCCGGGCGGCACCGGCAGGCCGAGCGACGACATTTCCGCCAGATTCGCGCCCTTGCCGCCGAGAAGGTTCTTCATCGACGCATCGCCGTCGGCAGATCCCCCGCCGAAGCCGTACACCCACTTGGTCATCTTGCAGTCCCTGAGCCGTGGTCGTTGCGTGAGACTTTTCATTGAGCCTCGCGTCCGGCAGCCTGACTAGCGCGCTGCAGGTGCGAAGGCCATGCCGGGGCCGTAACAATCCGTGAAAGGATGTGTCGTTCCCAGCCCCTCCGCCTTCTTCCGCAAGGGAGAGGGGCTAGATGCCGGCCAACAGGTCCTGCGCGGTTTGCAGGTGCAGCCGCTCCACCATCTCGCCCTCGACGCGGATGACGCCCAGCCCCCTGGCTTCAGGCGCGGCGAAGGCGGCCACCACCGTTCGCGCCCAGGTGATGTCCTCCGCGGAAGGCCCGAACGCCGCATTGGCCTCGTCGATTTGCGACGGATGGATCAGGCTCTTGCCGTCGAAGCCGTAAACTCGACCCTGCGCGCACTCGGCGGCGAAGCCCGCATCGTCCTTGATGCGGTTAAAGACGCCGTCGATGGCCGTCAGGCCGTTAGCCCGGGCATGGGCGACGACTGCCGCCAGCCAGGGCTTCAGCGGTTCGCGATCAGGCGCAGCCCCGGTCTTCAGAGCCTTGGCCAGATCGTTGACACCCAGCATCAGGCCGCGGAGGGCTCCGTCCGCCTCAGCGATGTCGCTCAGGTCGATCAGAGCGCGGGGCGTCTCGATCATGGCCCACAGGGCCACGCCGGGGCGCAGGTCACGCGACAGGGCGTGGACCATGGCCGCGCTTTCGACCTTTGGCGCGACGATCAGATCGACCGGCGCATCGCGCAGGGCCGCCAGATCCTCGGCCCCCCAGGGCGTATCCAGTCCGTTGATCCTAACGCCGAGACGGGGTCCGAATCCGCCCTGATGCGCGGCCGCGACGGCGGCCTGCCTGGCCTCGGCCTTCATCTCGGGGGCGACGGCGTCCTCAAGGTCCAGCACCGCTACATCGCAAGGCAGGCCTCGGGCCTTCTCCACCGCGCGCGGATTGGAGGCCGGCAGATAGAGGACGCTGCGCGCCCGCATCAGACCCGGCCCGTGACCGGCAGCAGGGCGCCCGTGATCGCCCGTGCTTCAGGGGAAGCCAGGAACAGCATGGTCGCCGCCAGATCGGCGGGCGCGACCCATCTGGCGGGATCCGCATCGGGCATGTCAGCGCGATTGGCGGCCGTGTCGATGATGGAGGGCAGGACGGCGTTGACTGTGACCGAGGTCGCTTTCAACTCTTCGGCCAGGGCCTCGGTCAGGCGATGCACCGCCGACTTCGATGCGGCATAGGCGCCCATGCCATGCGCCGCCTTCAGCGCGCCGTTGGCTCCGACGTTGACGATCCGGCCCTCGGCCGAGGCCTTCAGGTGGGGCAGGGCGGCGCGGCTGGCGTTCAGGGCGGTGGCCAGGTTCAGGGCGAACATGCGGGCCCACTCGTCCTCGCCGCCCTCGACCGCCTGCCAGACGAAGCCGCCGGCGATGTTCAGCAGGGCGTCCAGCCGACCGAAATGCGCCGCAACCGTCTCCATGGCCGCCTTCGCCGCCGCCGGGTCGGTCAGGTCGACGCCGCCGACCTCCAGCACGCCGTCGGGCGCGGCATGACCGCTGGCGTGGTCGATGACGGCCACCTTAAATCCCTGCGCCAGGGCGGCCTCGACCACAGCCTTGCCCAGCGCGCCATGTCCGCCAGTGATCGCCACGACCCGTTCGCTCATTGTCCCGTTCCTTGAAGTTCAGGCGGCGGACCATAGCGCCGCCCGTCGCGGGATCAATCGGGGATCAGTCGGGCCAGAGGCGCGCGGCGCCGCGCACGCCTGAGGAATCGCCCCATCTGGCGGCGAGAATCTGTCCGTCCCAGTGATCAGAGAAAGCGTATCGCGCCACGATCTCCGGCAGGCGGTCATACAGTTCGCCGACGTTCGACATGCCGCCGCCCAGCACCAGTATCTCGGGGTCCGCCAGATTGACCGCCATGGCCAGCGCGCGTCCCAGCCGGTCGATGTAGTGGTCCAGCGCCGTCGTCGCGTCGGCGTCTCCGTCGCGCGCCGCCTCAACGACGGCCTGCGCCTTCCATGCTCGACCCGTCTTCGCTTGGTGGTCGCGTTGGAAGGCGGTGCCCGACACCCAGGTCTCGAGGCAGCCGTTCAATCCGCACCAGCAGGCGGGGCCGGGCGCCTCCTCGGAAGAAGGCCAGGGCAGGGAGATGTGACCGATCTCGGCGGCCACGCCGTGCGCGCCTTCGATCAGCTTTCCATCAATGACAAGTCCGCCGCCGCAGCCGGTGCCGATGATCACGCCAAAGACGTTGGCCGCGCCTGCGCCCGCCCCATCCACGGCCTCGGACAAGGCCAGACAGTTGGCGTCGTTCGCCAACCGCACGGGGCGACCCAGGGCGGCCTCCAGGTCCTCGCCGAACCGACGACCGTTCAGATAGGTCGAGTTGGCGTTGCGGATCAGGCCGCTGCGCGGTGACGGCGATCCCGGAATGGCGACGCCCACGGAACGCGCCGCCCCTGCCTCGGCCTCAACGCGCGCGATCAGATCGGCGACGAGGGCCAGGGCTCCGTCGTAGTTGCCCGGATTGGGCTCGCGAATCCGCGACACGAAGGCTCCGTCGTCGTCCAGCGCAGCAGCCTCGATCTTGGTCCCGCCGAAGTCGATCCCGATCCGCATCAGGCGGAAAACACCCTGGCCATCAGCCGCTCCAGCGCCTCGGCGTCCACAGCGTCGAAGGCGGCTTTCTCGGTCGCGTCCAGGTCGAGCACGGCGATCAGATCGCCCGAGGCGTCCAGCACAGGGACCACGATCTCGCTGGCCGAGCGGCTGTCGCAGGCGATGTGGCCGGGGAAGGCGTGGACGTCCTCGACCACCTGGGTCTGGCGGTCGCGCGCCGCCGCGCCGCAGACGCCGCGCCCGAAGGGAATGCGCAGACAGCCCAGCGTCCCTTGGTACGGCCCGACCACCAGTTCCTGCGGCTTGGCCTCGTCCACGACGTAGAAGCCGGTCCAGAAGAAGACGGGAAAGGCGTCAGCCAGCATCGACGCTACGGTCGCCATCCGCGCTGTTCGGTTCGACTCGCCATCCAGCACGGCCAGAATCTCGGTCTCGACCTCGGCATAGCGTTCGGCCTTGTCGGCAGGGCGGTCGTCGCGGGCGAGATAGGACATTGGCGGCTTCTCCTCTAGCTCGTCGCCATATAGGGCCAAGCCTCGCAGGACATAAGAGCAGAACCGGAAGGAGTTCTGGAACAAAAAGAGAACAATTGTCTTGAGCCCGGCCGGGGTGACGCAGTAGCCTCGCGTGATCCGATCAGGGGAGGACAGGGATGAACGACGTATCGAAAGCGGACGAGAATTTTGCGCGTCAGCTGGCGTGGCTGGATCACGAACTGGCTCGCAGGGTGGAAGAGGCGCGGACGGGCGAGCCGGGCAATCGCGCCCTGGCCGTGGGCCTGCTGATCGGCCTAGTCGCAGGCATGACGCGCGGCGAGACGATGTCGTGACGCCGCCCCTTCATCCGGCGCCGGACCTGAAGCGTCTGCTCGACAGGGTCGATTGGTCGCGATGTTCGGGACGGGACCTGCATCGTCTGGCCGAGGGCGCAGCCCAGTCGGCGGTGCGGCGAACGAGGGTGGTAGGCCTGGAGGGACTCGAACCCCCAACCAGACCGTTATGAGCGGTCGGCTCTAACCATTGAGCTACAGGCCCCCGAAGCAGGGAGGACGTGCCTAGCAGGGGTTGCGTCCGCTGCAAAGACGCCCCGGACATGCCGCCCTTTTCATACCGATGAACGGAACCTGCACGGGGGTCTTCCGCGTTCGTTCAGCTTGAAACGGCCAAGTTAGGCCGTGGCTGGCGAAGATGACCGGCCGATGGACTTCCACGGAGACGATGATGACCCGCACCGCACGCGCCCTGATGCTGGGCACGGCCCTGATGACCCTGGCGGCGCCGGCCGTCGCATCCGCCCAGTCGCAACCGGGCGGTTCTTCCTCGATGCAGGTGCACGCCATGGCTCAGCAACCCGCCCTCAACCTGTCCGCCTATGGCGAGGTCAAGGTCGCGCCGGATCAGGCGACGATCAACTTCGGCGTCGTCACCGAGGCCGTCACGGCTCAGGAGGCCATGGCTCAGAACGCGCAGCAGATGACCCGCGTCGTCGCCGCCCTGCGCCGCGCCGGGATCAACGAGCGCGACATCCAGACCTCGGGTCTGAACCTGTCGGCGCAGTATGACTATCAGCAGAACGAACCGCCCAAGCTGCGCGGCTATCAGGCGACCAACCGCGTCACCGTGGTCATAAGCGATCTGACCAAGGTCGGCACGACCGCCGACGCCGTGGTGACGGCAGGCGTCAACCAGATCGACGGCATCGCCTTCGGCCTGAAGGACCCCAAGGCGGCCGAAGATCAGGCGCGCCAACTGGCCGTTCGCGCCTTGCAGGACAAGGCGCGGCTCTACGCCCAGGCCCTGGGCGTGCAACTGGGCGGCGTCCGCTCCCTGACCGAGGGCGGCGGCTTCATGCCCGAGCCGCCGCGACCCATGTACGCCCGCGCCATGGCCATGGATTCTGGCAGCGCCTCGACGCCGGTTTCCGCGGGCGAGTTGACGGTCCGCATCGACATCAGCGGGACCTATGACATCGGCCGTTGATCGTTTGATGTGAACAGGTGCAAGGGCTCGTTGGCGACAACGGGCCCTATCTGTCCTTCATTACCGGGCCTTCATTTGACGGCGGCTGCGAGCGCCCTATGCTCGCGGCAGGCCGCGCGTGGCCACTGACCGGACGGCCGCCTGAGTTCCATGAAACAGTTTTTCCTGACCATGCTCGGCGTCTTCGCCGGGCTTGTGGCCTTCTTCGTTGTTCTGCCGATCGCGGCCCTGCTGTTTTTCGCGGCGGCGGCCGGGGCGTCCAAACCGACGACGCCCTCCAATTCGGTTCTGGAACTGGACCTGCGAGAAGGGCTGACCGATCAGCAACCGAGCAATCCGTTCGCCGCCTTTGGCGGTTCGGGCCTGTCGGTCATCAACATCGTCGACACCCTGGCCCAGGCCGAGAAGGACGACAGCGTCAAGGTTCTGCTGGTGCGCGCGCCCGAGAGCGGCATGACCCCCGCCGCCGCCGACGAGGTGCGTCAGGCGATCCACCGCTTCCGTGCCTCGGGCAAGACCGTCATCGCCCATAGCCAGGGCTTCATGCCTGTCGGCGCCGTGGTGTCCAGCTATATGGTTGCGGCCAGCGCGGATCAGCTTTGGCTGCAGAACACGGCCAACTTCCAGGCGACCGGCCTGGCCAGCGACGGCGTCTTCCTGGGCCGCGCCTTCCAGAAATACGGCGTCCAGCCCGAGTTCGAGCAGCGCTATGAGTACAAGAACGCCGTCAACGAGTTCACGCAGAGCGACTACACCGCGCCGCATCGCGAGGCGATGCTGGCCTGGATGACCTCCATCTATGACAGCGCCCTGGCCAATACGGCGCGCGACCGCAAGACCACGCCCGAGGCGCTGAAAGCGGTCGTCGAGGCCGGTCCCTATTCCGCCGAACAGGCCCTGTCCCTGAAGCTGGTCGACAAGATCGGCCAGGTCGAGGAAGCCGAGGCCGCCGCCAAGACCAGGGCTGGCAAGGACGCGAGGATCGTCTCCTTCGGCGACTACGCCTCCATGCAGGGCGCACGCAACGGCTCGGGCAAGTCGGCCATCGCCATCGTCGGCGGCGAGGGCGCCATCATGACCGGACGCGGCCAGAGCGCCTCGCCCTTCGGCTCGGGCTCGGACATCCGTTCGGACGATACGGCCAAGGCCATCTATGACGCCATCGAGGACAAGGCGGTGAAGGCCATCGTCTTCCGCGTCTCGTCGCCCGGCGGCTCGCCGGAAGCGTCCGAGCAGATCCTGGCCGCCGTGCGCGCGGCCAAGGCGGCGGGCAAGCCGGTGGTGGTGTCCATGGGCGCCTATGCGGCTTCGGGCGGCTATTGGATCAGTTCGGAGGCCGACTGGATCGTGGCCCAGCCCTCGACCCTGACCGGCTCCATCGGCGTCTTCGGCGGCAAGTTCGTGCTGGCCGACGCTCTGGGTCGTTTCGGCGTCGACATGCGCGGCCTGTCGGTCGGCGGCGACTACGCCGACGCCTTCTCGCCGGTGCAGGGCTTTGATCAGGGCCAGCGCGCCGCTTTCGCCGCCTCGATGGACCGCGTCTATGAGGAGTTCGTGGCCCGCGTGGCGACGGGCCGCAAGCTGCCGGTCGAGCGCGTGCGCGAGATCGCCAAGGGCCGCGTCTGGACCGGGGCTCAGGCCAAGACCCTGGGTCTGGTCGATGAGCTGGGCGGCCTGAACGAGGCCATCCTCAAGGCCCGCAAGCTGGCCAATATCCCGACCAGCGAATCGGTGCGTTTCAAGCGCTTCCCCACGCCGCAGTCGCCGTGGGAAGCCCTGGCCTCCGCCTTCGGCGCCTCGGGACAGGCGGCTGAGGCCATGGTCTCGGTCGGCCGCGTCATGGGCGATCCGGCGGCCCAGGCTGTGCTGAACCGTGTCGAGGCAGAGCGTCTGCGCAGTCGCGGGGCGGTCGTCCTGGCCGACCAGCCGGCTTTTTGAGGGCAGACAGCCTGACTGATGCGTGATGTCGCACTCCATTGACCGTTCAGGTCGATGGACCGACATTGGGGTTCAGGCGTTCCTTCATCGGCGCGTCATGAAAGGCAGTACCATGATCCAGTCCGACCCCTTCGCCCAGATCGAGTTCAACGCCCGGCGCCGCACCGGCGGCGGCCTGTTGACGCCTATCGTCTGGCTTGGCGGTCTGATCGCTACGGCCCTGGCCGTCACCGTGGGCGCGGTCTTGGCCGTGCTGACCGCCGCGGCCGTGGCCGTGATCGCCTTGGTCGCGGGCGTGGTCGTCTTCTTCGCCGGCTTCGCCTTTCGCGCCCGTCGTGCGCGCAACGCCAAGGCGCGTCGCGACGACGGGGTGATCGACGCCCAGAAGGTAGGGGACACCTGGGTCGCCTACGGCTGGGAACGCGAAGGGCGCTGATCGAGCGCCATGCCGAGCTTCACCGACGCCCCGTCGCCTAACTTCAACGCCCGGCGCAGTCCGCCGGACATGCTGGTGCTGCACTATACCGGGATGCAGACGGCGGATGAGGCCGTCGCCCGCCTGCGCGATCCCGCCGCCGAGGTCTCGGCCCACTATGTCGTGAACGAGAACGGGGTGATCCTGCGTCTGGTGCCGGAAGAGCGCCGCGCCTGGCACGCCGGTCGCGGGGCCTGGCAGGGCGAGACTGACGTCAACGCCGCCTCCATCGGCGTCGAGATCGTCAATCCGGGCCATGAGTTCGGCTATCGCGCTTTTCCCGAGGTGCAGATCGCGGCGGTCATCGCCCTGATCGCCGATATCCGCTCACGCTGGAATATTCCCGACGCGCGCATCGTCGGTCATTCGGACACGGCGCCGGACCGCAAGCAGGACCCGGGCGAGTTGTTTCCGTGGAAGCGTCTGGCCGAGGCCGGGCACGGCCTGTGGTTCGATCCCGCCCCCGAGCGCGTCGCCGCCCTCGGCGCCGACCTGTCGCCGGGCGACGAGGGGCTGGGCGTCATCGTCCTGCGCTCGGGCCTGCACCGGCTGGGCTATGGGTTGAAGCCGGGCGGCGAATACGACGACGAAACCCGCCTGACGGTCGAGGCCTTCCAGCGCCACTGGCGGCCTGACCGTATCGACGGCGTCGCCGACGGCGAGACCCGCGCCCGTCTCGTCGGCCTGCTGCAACTGGCCTCGGTCGAGAGCGTCACCGGCGTTCTGGATTGACGCGCGCCGCGTTCGCGCGCACTTAGCCCCCGCCAGACGGCCGGGCGGTCGCGGCGAGAGCTTGCTCTTGTCGAGGAAAGTCCGGGCTCCACGGTGAAGAGGCGGCGGGTAACTCCCGCCCGGGGCGACCCGAGGGATAGCGCCACAGAAAGCAAACCGCCTGGGCTCCGGCCCGGGGAAGGGTGAAAGGGTGGGGTAAGAGCCCACCGCGTCGGCGGCAACGTCGGCGGCATGGCAAGCCCCGCCTGGAGCAAGACCGAATAGGGACGTCGCGCGGGTTCGCCCGCAGGGTTCACCGCCCGAGGCGTCCGGGTAGGTCGCGAGAACCGTCCAGCAATGGGCGGTCCAGAGGAATGATCGTCGCCGCCTTTCGGGGCGGAACAGAACCCGGCTTACAGGCCGTCTGGCGTTTTACTTGGGCCTACCGCCCTTCGGCCTGCTTGAGGCTCATTTTGCGGGGCCTACCGGCCTTCGGCCTACTTGAGGCACGCTGTCTCCCTCTCCCGGCGGGAGAGGGCTTGAGCGCACGAGAGCCGGGGGCGATCGTTCTTGCGCGAAAGGGTGAGGGGCTGACGTTTCAGTCGGCGCAAGCCGTCGCGCCACGGCCTTCGGCCGACTTTGCTCGCGAACCCTCACCCTTTCGCCTTTTCCAATCGCTGCGTTCTTGGAGGCTCAAGCCCTCTCCCAACGGGAGAGGGGTGTTAACTCCTGCGTTGAAAACATGGCGAAAAGAGCGGTCCACAGGCTGTGAATACTCTTGTTGTTGCTTGTATGTTCTCATTTTACACTGTGTGACACCTCTGCCGCACCGGGAATTTGGTTAAAGGGTGTCAACTAATCCCATTGAGGCCCATCTGATCCCATGCTATCCCACAACCTCATGAGTAGGGGCTGTCGCCCGGCGCGTGGTGTCATCAACGGACTTTCAGGGGCGGGCCGCAGGGCTCGATTGGGCAAAGCGTGTTTCTCTCGACCTACGAGAAGCAGCTGGACGGCAAGCGCCGTCTCCTGATCCCTCAGGAATTCCGCACGGCTGAAAACGGCGCTGAACACGGCGTCTTCTGCTTCCCCTCCATCGAAGCCGACTGCCTGGAAGCGGGCGGCGACAAGCTGTTCGCCGAGTACCGCGCCGTCATCGAAAGCCTGCCTTTCGGCGACCCCTACCGCTCGGCGCTGGAAGCCTCGATCTTCGGCGAGCAAAAGCCGCTGGCCTATGACTCGGGCGGCCGCATCACCCTGCCGGAGCATCTCTGCGCCGAGGTCGAGCTGTCCGACACGGTCGTCATCTACGGCGTCGGCGAGCGCTTCCAGATCTGGAACAAGGACAAGTGGGCCGCGCACCGCGCCGAGCAACGCCGCATGGCGCGCGACGGCCTGAAGCAGTTCGGTGAAATGCGCCGTCAGGCTGCGGTCGCCAAGACCGGAGGCGCAGCATGACGTCGCCTCACGCCCCTGTCCTGCTGGCCGAAGTCCTTGAGGCGCTGAACCCCCAGCCCGGCGACGTCGTCATCGACGCCACCTTCGGCGCCGGCGGCTATACCCGCGCCATCCTGGATCGCGGCGCCCAGGTCATCGGTCTGGATCGCGACCCGACGGTCCAGCCGCACGCCGACGCGGTCGCCGCCGCCTGGCCGGGCCAGTTTCAACTGATCCGCACCCCCTTCTCGGGCCTGTCCGAAGCCTTCGCCGAGAGCGGCAAGGCTCAGTTGAACGGGGCGGTCTTCGACATCGGCGTCTCGTCGATGCAGCTGGATCAGGCCGAGCGCGGCTTCTCCTTCATGCGCGACGGGCCGCTGGATATGCGCATGGGCGATGCGGGGCCGACCGCCGCCGACATCGTCAACACCTGGGATCACGGGCCGATGGCCCACATCTTCAAGCAGTACGGCGACGAGCGTCAGTCGGGCCGCGTCGCCACCGCCATCCTGCGCCGTCGCGTCGAGCAGCCGTTCAGCCGCACGCTGGACCTGGCCGAGGTAGTCGAAAAGGCTCTGGGCGGTCGTCGGGGGGCGCCGATCCATCCCGCGACCCGCGTGTTTCAAGCTCTGCGCATCGCCGTCAACGACGAGCTGGGCGAGCTGGAACGCGGTCTGGAAGCCGCCGAAGCCACGCTGGCGCCGGGCGGACGGCTGGTCGTCGTCACCTTCCATTCGTTGGAAGACCGCATCGTCAAGGCCTTCCTGACCGAGCGCACCGGCAATGCGCCCGGCGGCTCGCGCCATGCCCCGGTTGCGGTGGAACTGCGCAAGCCCAGCTTCGACCTGATGTTCAAGGGCGCGCGCGAGGCGGGCGAGGCCGAGCTGGCCGCCAATCCTCGCGCCCGGTCGGCCAAGCTGCGCGGCGCCGTTCGCACCACGGCCCCGGCCTGGGGGCGACGCTCGTGATCGCCGTGCCGGTTCCGGTGAAGCGCCTGTTCGACTGGAAGGTCCGCGGCGTACGCTGCGTCGAGATCATCGGCGTGGTCTGCGTCGCCGCCCTGGTCTTCTCGGTCTATATCGCCAAGGCCGCCGCCGCCCGCGAAAGCAGCGAGATCAGCCGCATCGAGAGCGAGATCCGCGAGAACCGCCAGCGGGTCCGCCTGCTGCGCGCCGAGGCGACGCGTCTGGAGCAGCCTGCGCGCCTGGAGGCTCTGTCGCGTGAAATCGGGCTGGGTCCGGTCGATGTCCGTCGTCAGGCGGTGGAGGCCGGTCTGCCGGCCATCGCGCCGCCCCCGCCGGTCGCCGTTGCGCCCGCGCCTGCCGCTATTGCGCCCGCCGCGCCTGCTGCTGAACCCGTCGCCGGGGAGAGCCTGCATTGAGCGTGCATGACCATCACGACATGGATTATCGGCGCCCCGCGCCGGGCCGTCCGCAGCCGCGCCCGCAGGGGCCTTCCGTCGGCGGTCTGTTCGCGGCCTGGGGGCGCTGGGTCGCTTCTTGCGTCTGGTGGATGGAGCACTCGTTCGAGCGCGCTCGCGCCGACGGCCGTCCGGAAGAAGACACCCGCGTCCGCATCTTCCTGATCCTGGCGGCGTTTTCCGCCGTCTTCGCCTGCCTGGCCCTGGGGGCGGCCCACGCCGCCCTGTTCGCGCCGCGCGGCGGATCGGGCGTGGGTTTCAACCCGAACGCCCTCACGCGCGCCGATCTGGTGGATCGCAACGGCCAGCTGTTGGCCACCAACATCACCCACTACGGCCTCTATATCGACCCGCGCGAAATCTGGGATCCGGCGACGGCCAAGGTTCAGCTGCGCCGCGCCCTTCCGCGCATTTCGGCCAGTCGGCTGGATCGCGTCCTGAGCGGCGAGCGTCGCCTGCTGGCCCTCAACGGGCTGACCCCTTCCGAGCGCAGTGCGGTTCATGCCCTTGCGCTCGGCGGTGTTTCGTTCGAGCCCGAGGATCGCCGCGTCTATCCCCTGGGAACCTCGGCGGTCCATCTGATCGGCCGGGCCGATACGGGCGGCGAGGGCGTTTCCGGCTCGGAACTGGCCTTCGACCAGGAAATTCGCGCGGCGGGCGCCGCCGGCGAAGATTTCCAGCTCTCCATCGACCTGCGTGTTCAGGGCGTGGTCGAGAACGAACTGGCTCTGGCCGCCGAACAGGCAAAGGCCAAGGGCGCGGTCGCCGTGGTGACCGACGTTCAGACGGGCGAAATCCTGGCGATGGCCTCCTGGCCGGCCTACGACGGCAACCGTCGCAATGCGGCCGCGCCCGAAGCTGTGATGAACCGCGTCACCTCGGCCCACTACGAAATGGGCTCGGTGTTCAAGAGCTTCACCGTCGCCGCAGGCATCGACACCGGTCGGGCCGACATGAACACCCTGTTCGACGCCTCCCAGGCCCTGCAGATCGGCAAGCGCCGCATCACCGATTTCCACGCCACCAACAAGGTGCTGACGCTGGAAGAGGTCTATCTCCACTCGTCCAATATCGGCACCTCGCGTCTGGCGGTCGAGATGGGCGGCGATGTGATGCGCGACTACTTCCGGCGCCTCGGCCTGCTGGAAGCCGCGCCGATCGAGCTGAAGGAGTCGGCCAGCCCGCCCAAGGTGCGCAAGTGGGACGACACCACCCTCGCTTCGCTGTCCTTCGGCTACGGCATCATGATCACGCCGATCCAGTATGTCGCCGCCTACGGCGCTCTGGTGAACGGCGGCCGTTATGTGCAGCCGACCCTGCGCAAGGGCGGTCGACCCAACGCCCCGACCCATCAGGTGGTCTCGCCCGAGACCTCGGCCACCATGCTGGACCTGATGCGTCGCAACGTGACGCGCGGTTCGGGCGGCTTCGCCAATGCGCCGGGTCTTCGCATGGGGGGCAAGACAGGCTCGGCCAACAAGCTGGTCAACGGTCGCTATAACCCGGCCGTCGCGGTGGGCTCGTTCGCTGGCGTCTTCCCCGCCGACGGTCCGGTGACGGCCAAGCGTTATACGGTCTTCGTGCTGATGGACGAGCCCGGAACCTTCCCCCGCACCGGCGGCTATGTCGCGGCGCCCGCCGTTGGCAGGATCGCCGACCGCATCGCCCCCTTCCTCGGCGTCCAGCGCAAGGCCGACCGCTGGTCCACCGCCCTGGGCGAGAAGATTCCGCAATATCAGGACGTCGAGGGCGACGGCCGATGAGCGCGCTTCGTCTGTCAGAACTGCTGCGTCGCGACGTCAGCTCGGACCCCGAGATCACCTCGGTCACGTCCGACAGCCGCAAGGTCGCGCCGGGCGCCCTGTTCGTGGCCCTGCCGGGGTCGGCCGCCGACGGCCGCGCCTTCATTCCTCAGGCGCTGGCCAAGGGCGCCGCCGCCATCCTGGCCCCGACCGACACCCCGGCGGGCGCCGCCCCGCTGCTGGTCACGTCGGGCGATGTGCACCGGGCCTATGCCCTGGCCGCGCGCAGCTTCTACGGCGCCCAGCCCAAGACCTGCGTCGCCATCACCGGCACCAATGGCAAGACCTCGGTCGCCAACTTCTGCCGCCAGATCTGGGCCGGTCTGGGCTTGAAGTCGGCCAGCATGGGCACCCTGGGCGTCGTCGGTCAGAAGGGCGAGCAGACCTACGCTCTGACCGGCCCCGGCCTGACCAGCCCCGACGCCGCCGAGGCCGCGCGCCTGCTGGCCGAGCTGGCCGCCAAGGACGTGACGCACCTGGCGCTCGAAGCCTCATCGCATGGCATCGACCAGCGGCGTCTGGACGGGGTGGCCATCCGCGCCGCCGGCTTCACTAACCTGACCCAGGACCACCTCGACTATCACGGCGACATGGCCGCCTATCGCGCCGCCAAGCTGCGTCTGTTCGAGGCCCTGCTGCCGCGCGGCCGCACCGCCGTCCTGAACGCCGACTCCGACGCCTATTCGGCCTTCGCCTCGGCCTCGATCATGGCGGGACTGGGCGTCATGGGCGTGGGCGAGCGCGGGCGCGACCTGTCGCTGATCGCGCGCCGGGCCACGCCGGAAGGCCAGCGCCTGACCATCGACGCGCGCGGCCGCATCCACGACATCCTGCTGCCCCTGGCCGGCGCCTTCCAGGCCTCCAACGCCCTGGTCGCGGCGGGCCTGTGCATTGCGGGCGGCGAAGACCCCGACCGCGTCATCCCCGCCATGGAGTTCATTCGCGGCGCGCAAGGGCGTCTGCAACGCATCCCCGGCGAGGGCGCGCGCGGCGGCGAGGTCTATGTCGACTACGCCCACACGCCTGACGGTCTGGAGACCGTGCTCAACGCCCTGCGCCCGCACGCGACCGGTCGTCTGATCGTCGTCTTCGGCGCCGGCGGCGACCGCGACCGCGCCAAGCGGCCGATGATGGGCGAGATCGCCGGACGTCTGGCTGACGTGGCTATCGTCACCGACGACAATCCGCGCTCGGAAGACGCCGCCGCCATCCGCGCCCAGGTCCGCGCCGGCTGCCCCGACGCGCTGGAGATCGGCGACCGCCGCGAGGCCATTCATCACGCGGTTTCGCTGATGCGCGAAGGAGATGTGGTGGTGATCGCCGGAAAAGGGCATGAACAGGGACAGATCGTCGCTGGGGTGATCCATCCCTTCGACGACGCCACCGAAGCGACCGAAGCCCTGCGCGATCATGCCTGACACCCAAACCCCGCTCTGGACCGCCGAAGCCATCGCCTCGGCGACCGGGGGGACACTTCACGGACCCGACGCCTCTGTCTCGGGCCTGACCTACAACAGTCGCGAGATCGCCCCCGGCGATCTGTTCCTGGCCCTGCATGGCGCCCGCGACGGGCATGAGTTCGCCGCCGCGGCCTTCGCCGCGGGCGCGACCGTCGCCCTGGTCGATCGTCCGGTCGAGGGCGGGCCCTATGTTCTGGTTCCCGACACGCTGAAGGGGCTGGAGGCCATGGGCGTCGCCGCCCGCGAACGCGCCCGCCTGCGCGGCGCCGTCACCGGCAGCGTCGGCAAGACCAGCGTGACCCAGGCGATCAAGGCGGGCCTCGATCTGGCGGGTTCGGCCCACGCCTCGATCAAGAGCTACAATAACCATATCGGCGTGCCGCTGACCCTGGCGCGGATGCCCCACGGCACGGATCGCGCCGTGTTCGAGATCGGCATGAATGCGCCGGGCGAGATCGGGCCTCTGTCGAAGTTCGTCCGTCCGCACGCCGCCTGCGTCACCACGGTCGGCCCGGTCCACATCGAAGCCTTCGCTGACGGCGAGGCGGGCGTGGCGCGCGAAAAGGCCACCATCTTCGAGGGCCTGGTTCCCGGCGGCGTGGCCGTGATCAACGCCGCCGACGCCCATGCCGATCTGGTGCGTCAGGCGGCGGTCGCGGCTGGCGCTGTGGTGCAGACCTTCGGCTCGGGCGCCGGCGCCGACGCCCGCCTGCTGGGCTTCAAGGCCGACGCCGAGGGCGCGCGCGTCACAGCCGAGATCGACGGCCATCGTCTCGACTACCGGCTGGCCCAGTCGGGCGTGCACTGGGGCCTGAACAGCCTGTGCGTCATCCTGATGCTGCGGGCGCTGGACGTGTCGCTGGACACGGCCTTGCAGGCATTGGCCGGATTCCAGCCGCTGGCGGGACGGGGCCAGTTGAAGACGATCGCCATCCCCGGCGGCGCCTTCACCCTGATCGACGAGAGCTACAACGCCAATCCCCTGTCGATGAAGGCGGGCTTCCTCAGCCTGGGGGCCAGGCCGGTGCCTGAGGGCGGTCGCCGTATCGTCGTCCTGACCGACATGCTGGAACTGGGCGAGCACAGCCGCGCCCTACACGAAGGCCTGATCCAGCCCATTGCCGCCGCCGGTCTGGACGTCGTCCACGCCGCCGGAATGGAGATGCGCCGCCTGCATGACGCCCTGCCGCCCTCGCGACGCGGCCTGTGGCGCGCCACTGCCGCCGAACTGGCCGCCGAGGCGAACAGGCTGGTCGGCCCCGGCGACATCGTCATGGTCAAGGGCTCGAACGGGTCCAAGGCCTCGCTGGTCGCGGCCGCGCTTGCAAATCTCGGCTCAGCCGATCAAGGCAACAACCCCTCAGGCAGCGGCGCGCCGCGCGCGACGCGATAGGGTCACTCAAGAATGTTCTACCTGCTCTATCTCTACTACGCGGACATTGCGCAGGAATATCCGCTGCTGCACCTGATCCAGTATCAGACGGTGCGCGTCGCCCTGGCCATGGCCACGGCCATGATCGTCGCGGTCGCCATGGGCAGCCGCTTCATCAACTGGATCCGCGCCAAGCAGGGCCGGGGCCAGCCGATCCGCGAGGACGGCCCGGTGTCGCACCTGTCCAAGGTCGGCACCCCGACCATGGGCGGGCTGATGATCCTGGCGGGCATCGGCGTCGCGGTCTTCCTCTGGGGCGACCTGACCAACCCCTATATCTGGATCGTTTCCGGCGTGACCGCGGCGTTCGGCGTGCTGGGCTTCATCGACGACTACGCCAAGGTGACCAAGCAGACCTCGGCGGGCCTGACCTCGAAACAGAAGCTGGCGGCCCAGGCGGTCGTCGCCGTGATCGCCGGCGTGCTGACCGTGGTCTGGATGACCTATTCTCCGACCTCGCCGGGGCTTGAGACCTCGATCGCCTTCCCCTTCCTCAAGGCTGTCCTGCTGAACATCGGCTGGTTCTATGTGGCCTTCGCCGCCTTCACCATCATCGGCTTCTCCAACGCCGTGAACCTGACCGATGGTCTGGACGGCCTGGCCATCGTGCCGGTCATGATGGCGGCGGGCGCCTTCGGCATCATCAGCTATCTGGTCGGCAACTTCGTCTTTGCCGAGTATCTGCAGGTTCACCACGTGCCCGGCTCGGGCGAGCTGGCCATCTTCTGCGCCGCAATGATCGGCGGCGGCATGGGCTTCCTCTGGTACAACGCCCCGCCGGCCAAGATCTTCATGGGCGACACCGGCTCGCTGGCCCTGGGCGGCGCGCTGGGCTCCATCGCCGTGGCCACCAAGCACGAACTGGTGCTGGGCATCGTCGGCGGCCTGTTCGTGGTCGAGGCGGCCTCGGTCATGATCCAGGTCGGCTACTTCAAGCTGACCGGCAAGCGCATCTTCCTGATGGCCCCGATCCACCACCACTTCGAGAAGATGGGCTGGCCGGAATCGACTGTCGTCATCCGCTTCTGGATCGTCGCCGCCATGCTGGCGCTGCTCGGTCTGGCCACGCTGAAGCTGCGCTGATCCCATGATCCCGGTTCCCGGCTTCGAGGGCAGACGCGTCGCGGTCTTCGGCCTGGGTCGATCCGGGATCACCGCCGCGCGCGCGCTTCAGGCCGGCGGCGCCGTCCCGATCCTGTGGGACGACGGCGTCTCGGGCCGGATGCAGGCCGAGGCGGAAGGCTTCCTCGTCGAGGACCTGACCCGCGCCGACTGGTCGGGCTTCGCCGCCCTGGTCCTGTCGCCGGGCGCGCCCCTGACCCATCCCAAGCCGCACTGGACCGTCGAGCGCGCCTACGCGGCGGGCGTGCCGGTCATCGGCGACGTCGAGCTGTTCGCCCGCGCTCTGGACGCCTTGCCCAGGAGCCAGCGCCCCCGCGTCGTCGCCATCACCGGCACCAACGGCAAGTCCACCACCACGGCCCTGATCGGCTGGGTGCTGAAGTCGGCGGGCCTGAGCGTCCACATCGGCGGCAATATCGGCATAGGCGTCCTGGCTTTGCCGGCCCCGACGCCGGACGCCGTCTATGTCATCGAGGTCTCGTCCTACCAGCTGGACCTGACCACGAGCTTCGCGCCGGACGTGGCCATCCTGACCAACATCAGCCCCGACCACCTGGACCGCCACGGCGGCATGGAGGGCTATGTTGCCGCCAAGGCGAGGCTGTTCCAGGCGCAAGGAGCGGAAGCGCTGGGCCTCATCGGCGTGGACGAGGCCTGGGGGCAGGGGATCGCGGCGAGCCTGCGCGCGCAGGGGCGGCGCATCTGCACGGTTTCCACCCTTTCCGTCATCCCGGGGCCGGACGCGCAGCGTTCGGAACCCGGGACCCAGACGGCTGCTCCTGTCGCCGAGGCCTGGGTTCCGGGTTCGGCTGCGCCGCCCCGGAATGACGGAATCGAAGCCGCGCCCGGCGTCCTGACCATCAACGGCCAGCCCATCGCGGACCTCTCCGCCACCCGCTCGCTGCCCGGCCGTCACAACGCCCAGAACGCCGCCTTCGCCTATGCCGCCGCCCGCGCCCTGGGCGTGCCGCACGAGGCGGCGGTCGAGGGCCTGATGACCTTCCCCGGTCTAGCGCACCGCATGGAGGCCGTCGGGGGCCTCGACGGCGTCCGCTTCATCAACGACTCCAAGGGCACCAACGCCGACGCCGCGCGTCAGGCGCTCGCCTCCTATCCCAGCGTCTTCTGGATCGCGGGCGGCAAGGCCAAGGAGGGCGGCGTCGAAGCCTTGCGCGACCTCTTCTCCCACGTCGCCAAGGCCTATCTGATCGGCGAGGCGGCCGAGGCGTTTGCTGAGACCCTCGGCGACACGCCCCACATTGTAGCTCACACCATGGAGCGCGCCGTCGAAATGGCCGCCGCCGACGCCGCGAAAGCCGGGGGCGAGCAGGTGGTCCTGCTGTCGCCCGCCTGCGCCAGCTTCGATCAGTTCCCCGATTTCGAGGTGCGGGGCGAAGCCTTCCGCGCCGCCGTCCTGGCGCTGGGCGCCAGGCCTGAGCCCGCCGCATGAGCCAGAGCTACAGCCATCCCTTCTCGCGCAATGATCAGAGCCTGATCGCGCGCTGGTTCTGGACCGTGGATCGCGGCCTGCTGGGCGCGGCCCTGACCCTGGTGGCGCTCGGCGTGTCGCTCAGCTTCGCCTCCAGCCCCGCCGCCATCCTGGCCGACGAGTCCATCACCGATCCCTTCCACTATTCCTGGCGGATGATCGTCTGGGCCTCGATGGGGACGACCGTCATGCTGACGGCGTCGCTGCTGTCGCCGCGCGGGGTGCGGCGGATCGCGGTCCTGGCCCTGTTCGGCGCCATCGTCGTCATGGCGGCCCTGCCCTTCATCGGCGACACGGTGAAGGGCGCCGCGCGCTGGGTGAATCTCGGCCCGTTCAGCCTGCAGCCGTCCGAGTTCGCCAAGCCCGGCTTGATCGTCTTCGCCGCCTGGATGTTCGCCGAGGCGCAGAAGGGGCAGGGGGTGCCCGGCGTCAGCATCGCCTTCGGCCTGTGGGCCCTGACGGTCGGCCTGTTGCTGATTCAGCCGGACATCGGCCAGACCCTGCTGATCACCACCACCTTCATGGCCGTCTTCTTCATGGCCGGGGTGCCGCTGAAATGGGTGGCCGTCATCGCCGCCATGGGCGCGGGCGGGGTGGTGTCGCTGTATTTCACCTTCAGCCACATGCGCGACCGCCTCAGCCGATTCCTGTCGCCCGAGACGACCGACACCCATCAGATCGACCGCGCCTCCGAGGCCATTCGCGCCGGCGGCCTGGTCGGGCGCGGCATCGGCGAGGGGGTGATGAAACGCCATGTCCCCGACCTGCACACCGACTTCATCTATTCGGTCGGCGCGGAGGAGTTCGGCCTGGTCCTGTCGCTGATCCTGATCGGCCTCTACGCCTTCATCGTCATTCGCGGGATGAAGAGGGCGATGAAACTGAACGACCCGTTCGAGCAGACGGCGGCGGCGGGCCTGTTCATGCTCATCGGGCTGCAGGCCTGCATCAACGTGGCGGTGAACCTGAACCTGATCCCGACCAAGGGCATGACGCTGCCCTTCATCAGCTATGGCGGGTCGTCGATGATGGCCATGGGCCTGACCATGGGGTTCGCCCTGGCCCTGACGCGGCGCCGTCCGGGGGCCTATGAACCGGGCTCCAACATTTCGCCGCCGCGTCGTCGTCTGCTGCCGTAAGAGAGTATCGCCCATGGACAAGGTCTGCGTCGTCGCCGCCGGGGGCACTGGCGGTCACATGTTCCCCGCCGAGGCCCTGGCTCGCGAACTGGCCTCGCGCGGCTGGCGCGTGGTGCTGGCCACCGACGCGCGCGGCCAGCATTACGCCCATGCCTTCCCTGCCGAGGAGCGCCTGGCCCTGGACGCCGCGACCGGCAGCGGCCCCATCGGCCTGCTGAAGGCGGGCCTCGCCATCTGGCGGGGCGTGGGTCAGGCGAAGTCGGCCTTCGACCGCACCGGCGCGGACGTGGTGGTCGGCTTCGGGGGCTATCCTTCGGCGCCCGCTCTGGTCGCCGCCATCCTGCAGAAGCGTCCGACCCTGATCCACGAACAGAACGCGGTCCTGGGCCGGACCAACCGGATGCTGGCCCCCCGCGTCGGCGGCGTGGCCTCGGCCTTCCCGACGCTGGGCCGCGCGCCCGAAGCGGTGAAGGCGCGCGCCCAGGTCGTCGGCAACCCGGTGCGGCCCGACATCCGCGCCCTGTTCGACCGCGCCTATGTCGCCCCCGCCGGCGCCGGCCCGATCCATGTCCTCGTGACCGGCGGCAGCCAGGGCGCCCGCATCCTGTCCGAGACCGCACCCCGCGCGCTGGCGGCCCTGCCCGAGGCCATCCGCAACCGCCTGAAGGTGCAGCAACAATCACGGCCCGAGACGCTGGACAGCGCGCGTCAGATCTATCTGGAGGCCGGCATAGAGGCCGAGGTCGCCCCCTTCTTCCGCGACATGGCCGACCGTCTGTCGAAGGCGCATCTGGTCATCGGCCGCGCCGGGGCTTCGACCTGTTCGGAACTGGCGGTGGCGGCCCTGCCGTCCGTCCTGATCCCGCTGAAGATCGCCATGGACGACCACCAGACCCTGAATGCGCGCGCCTTGTCCGACGCCGGCGCGGCGCGCGTCATCGCCGAGGACGACCTGACAGTGGACAGCCTGACCGCCGTCTTGGCCGACATCCTGTCCGATCCGGCGAAGATGACTGTCATGTCCGCCGCCGCCCGCTCGGTCGCCATCCCAGACGCCGCCACCCGTCTGGCTGATCTGGTGGAGGCGGCGGCGCGCTGAAGCGCCGCACGGCCTTGGGTCGGGCGACGAAGCTGGCTAGGTTGAGCCCATGCCCCAGTTCGTCGTCGATCTGACCAACAACATCTTCGCCCTGTGGGCCCAGTTTTACTGGCTGCCCGAATGGGCCGTGGTCACCATCATCACCGCCGTCTTCGTCTTCATCGGCTGGGCGGCCAATCAGGTGGTCTTCGCCCTGTTGAAGCTGGCGGTGCGCAAGCGCGACCTCTTCTGGAAGGGCATGGTTGGTCGCGCCCGGCTGAAGGTGCGGATCGCGGTGATGATCATCGCCCTGGCGCTTGCGGTCACAGTGTCGCCGCTGGACCCTGAACCGTCGCTGCTCATCCGTCGGACGCTGCTGTTCGGCTTCATCCTGGTCTGCGGCTGGATGATCGCGGGCGCGGTGGACATGGGGGCCATCGTCCATCTGCGTAAGTTCAACATGGAGGCCGAGGACAACCTCTATGCGCGCAAGCACGTCACCCAGACGCGCATCCTGCAACGCGTCGCCGCCATCCTGATCGGCTTGATCACCCTGGGGCTGGCGCTTTTGACCATTCCCGGCGTGCGGCAATGGGGCATGTCGCTGCTGGCCTCGGCCGGGGTGGTCGGCATCGTCGCCGGTCTGGCGCTGCAACCCTTCCTGACCAACCTGATCGCCGGCATCCAGATCGCCACTGCCCAGCCGATCCGACTGGATGACGCCGTCATCGTCGAGGGCGAGTGGGGTCGGGTAGAGGAGATCACCTCGACCTATGTCGTGGTCAAACTGTGGGACTGGCGCAGGATGATCCTGCCCCTGACCTATTTCATCCAGAAGCCGTTCCAGAACTGGACCCGCGACAACGCCCGCCTGATCGGCGTCGCCTTCCTCTATGTCGACTACGAGGCGCCGATCGACCGGCTGCGCGTCAAGCTGGAGGCCATCGCCCACGCCTCGCCCCTGTGGGACGGCGACGTGGTCTCCTTGCAGGTCACCGACATCACCGAACGCGTGGCCCAGGTCCGCTGCCTGACCAGCGCCAAGAACGCCTCGGTCGCCTTCGACCTGCGCTGCGAGGTGCGCGAAAAGATGCTGGCCTTCATGCGGGATGAATGCCCGCAGGCCCTGCCGCGGGACCGCGTGGATCTGGATCGGAATGGAGAGCGAATTCACCCTCCCCTTCGTGGGGAGGGTGGCTGAGCCCGAAAGGCGAGGCCGGGTGGGGGCGCTTCGGCAAGTCAGGCGCAGTGTTCCATATCGCCACGCCCTCCCCACCCGGTCGCTTCGCGACCACCCTCCCCATGAAGGGGAGGGAGAACCTCAGTCCTTCATCCGCTCGCGCCCGATCCGCACCGCGTCGGCGGGGGTCGCGGCATCCGCCGTATGGGGTTCTGGCCTACAGGCCACGGCCGCCAGTTCCGCCGCATCCCCGCCGGGGCTGATGGCAATGGGTTGCGATTGGGTCGGCGTGACCGGCCCCTCAATGCCGTCGGCGCGCAGCGAGGCGAAGTCCAGCCGGTTCGCCGTCTGCGCCGCGCAGTCGAACCGCCACCACGACCAGCCGCCGGAATAGGCGACCCCGCCGATGACCATGTCCTCGTCGCTGACCTGCAAAGATCGCATCCGCACCCCCTCGCCGTCGAGCGTGATCGAGGCCGCATCGGCGAAGATCGCGAACCGCCCGACGCCGGTCAGGACCAGGGCCTGATCCTCGGCCATCGCCGCTGTCGCCAGCAGGCAGGCGAGGACGGCCGTCGTCATCATGAAGGCTGGTTTCATCCCGACATCCCGTGTTTCGTTAACCGCATCCGCAAACCACGTGTTGAGACGCGGGACGCTATAGCCAAGCCATGTATCAGGAGCCGCTCGGAGTCGATGCCGCCAGCGCCCCGCCCGACCGGCGGCGGCGCGAACGTCGTCCTTTCCGCCAGACGCGACGGCCCGAAGAGCGCGTCCGCATCCTGGGCGAAACCGTCGATCTGATGCGACCCGAGGAGGTCCTGCTGCACGTTGATCGCTGCGTCGAGGCGGGCACGCGCAGCATCATCGCCAACCACAATCTGCACAGCCTCTATCTGCTGCCGCGCACGCCGGGGATGCGGCGGCTGTACGATCTGGCCGACGTGGTCGAGCTGGATTCCACGCCCCTGATCCATTTCACCCGGCTGCTGGGCCTGCACAGCCGCCCCTTCCACCGCTGCACCTATCTGGACTGGCGCGACCAGTTCTGGAGCCTGGCCAACCGCCAGGGCTGGCGCGTGCTCTATGTCGGCGGGGCCGAGGGGGTGGCGACGACGGCGGCCGAACGTCTGAGCGCCCGCTATCCGGGAGCGGCGATCAAGGGCCTGTCCGGCTATTTCGACGCTAGGCCGGGATCGCCGGACAATGCCGCCGTCCTCGCCGAAATCACCGCGTTCAAGCCGAATGTCCTGTTCGTCGGCATGGGCATGCCGCGTCAGGAGTTGTGGATCGCCGAGAACATCGGGGCCCTGCCTCCCGCCGTCATCCTGCCGGTCGGCGCCGCCTTCGACTATGAGGCCGGCGTCCAGAAGGCGGCGCCGCGCTGGATGGGGCGGCTCGGCGTCGAGTGGCTGTTCCGCCTGGTCTCCGACCCGAAACGCCTGTTCGCGCGCTACTGCGTCGAGCCCTGGTTCCTGATCGGGCCGGCCCTAGGCGATGTCCGGGCGGCGATGCAACGCAAGAAGCCCTGAATTCGGGGGTGCTCGCTGAACCATCGCAATGACGATGGTTGAGGCCCTGAATTTCCACGACTTCGTCTAAAACTGACGGGATCGGCCTGACGCGCCTTACCAAGCCCCCATACTGGTCAAGTCGCCCGTGTCGAGGCGCAATGACAGGGAGGCCGCCGCGCCGATTTCAGACGATTCAGACGAATTGGACTCTGTTTTTGCGCCCGTACCGAAGCGGACGCTTTCATCTAGCCCGCCACGATCTGCTCGGCCTGGTTCAGGTTGACGCTGACCAGCTGGCTCATGCCGCGCTCGGGCATGGTGACGCCGTACAGGCGGTCCATCCGGCTCATGGTCACCGGGTTGTGGGTGATGACGATGAAGCGGGTGTCGGTGCGGCTGCGCATCTCGTGCAGCATCCGGCAGAAGCGGTCGACGTTGGCGTCGTCCAGCGGCGCGTCCACCTCGTCCAGCACGCAGACGGGCGCCGGATTGGCCAGGAAGACGCCGAAGATCAGCGCCGCCGCCGTCAAAGCCTGCTCGCCGCCCGACATCAGGCTCATCACTGACAACCGCTTGCCGGGCGGGCAGGCGTAGATTTCCAGACCGGCCTCCAGCGGGTCGTCGCTTTCGACCAGCTTCAGCTCGGCCTGACCGCCGCCGAACAGGGCCTCGAACAGGGTCTTGAAGTTGGCGTTGATGACGTCGAAAGCCGCTGTCAGCCGCTCGCGGCCCTCGGCGTTCAGCTCGTCGATGCCGTCGCGCAGCTTGGCGATGGCCTGGGTCAGGTCGATGCGTTCGGACTTCATGGCGCCCAGACGCTCGCCGTATTCGGCGGCCTCGTCCTCGGCGCGCAGGTTGACGGCACCCAGGGCCTCGCGTTCGCGCTCCAGCCCGGACAGCAGGCTCTCGGCGCCGGCCGTGTCCGGCGGGCGGGCGATGGCGTCGTCGACCAGCTTCTGACCCAGTTCGTCCGGCGACATCTGCGCCGTCTCGCGCAAGGTGGCCTCGGACTCGACCAGACGCTCCGACGCGGCCTCGGCGCGCACGGCGAGCCCGGCGCGGGCCTCGCGCGCAGCCCCGGCGGCGGCCTCGGCGGCGCGGCTGGCGCGGTCGCTGTCGCTCGCCGTGGTCTCGGCCAGCGACAGGGCTTCGGCTGAGGCGCTCTTGCGCGTCTCGGCGGCGATCAGGGCGTCCATCAGGGCGCCGCGCTGCTCGGCGAAGCCCTGCGGCGCGATCTCGGCCTGTTTCAGCAGGGCGGCGGTCTTGTCTGCGTCCCGGCCCAAGGCGGCGACGCGGGCGGCGCTGTCCTTGGACCGTCCGGCCCAGCCCTCGTGGGCGCGGCTCAGGCTTCCCAGACGCTGTTCGCGCCCGGCGCGGTCTCTGGCCTCCTCGTCGCGGGTCGAGCGGGCGGTCTGGGCCGCCTGACGCGCCGCATCCGCCGCCACGCGAGCCGCAGCCAGTTCGTCGCGCAGTCCGGCGAGGGTCTCCGACGGCGCCTCGACCGATTGCGCGGCCTCCAGCGCGGCCTCGGCCTCGGCCACCTCGCCGTCCAGACGGGCGACAGTCTCGTCCAGAGCCTGTGCGCGGGCCTCGCGCCGGGTCTGGTCGCGCATCAGGCTTTCGACCCGGTCGCGTGCTGACGTCACGGCCTTGTCGGCGGCGAAGGGCTTGAGGCGCGCGGTCTTCACCGCCTCCTCGGCGGCGCGGAAGGCTTCGGTCGCGCTCTTCTGGGCGGTCTGCGCGGCTTCCAGCGCGGGCTTGCCCGTGTCGATCTCGGCTTCCAGTTCGGCCAGTCGCGTGCGCTGGGCCAGTCGCACCGCCGCCGGACGCGGGGCCTCGGCGCGGCTGACGAAGCCGTCCCAGCGATAGAGGTCGCCCTCGACCGTCACCAGGCGGGCGCCTGGAGGCAACAGCTTGGCCAGACGCGGCGCTTCGGCCTGGCTGGCCACGACGCACAGCGCCAGACGCGCGGCCAACTCGGCGGGGGCGGTCACATGGGCGGCCAGCGGGGTCACGCCCTGCGGCCAGACGGGGACGGGCGCCTCAGCCCCGGCCCAGTGGGCGGCGGCGCGGGCGTCCAGCGCCGCGTCCAGATCGTCGCCCAGCGCCGCCGCCAGCGCCGCCTCATAGCCTTTGGCCGCCGACACCTTGTCCAGCGCCGGCGGATGGTCGCGCTTGCCGCTGACCAGCAGTTGCGCCAGGCCGCGCGCCTCGGTCTGCAAGCGGCCCAGACGGTCCTCGGCGGCGCGGGCGGCCGTGCGGGCCTCGGCCTCGGCGCGGGCCAGGTCGCCGCGCGCGGCTTCGGCGGCCTCGACGGCTTCGCGCGCCGCCGTCAACTCAGCCTGCGCCGTCTCAAGCGCCGAGCGGGCGACGGCCAGTTCCGGCGTTTCCAGCGGACCCAGGGCCTCGCGTTCGCGTCTGGCCTGATCGAACTGGCCTATGACGCGGGCCAGCCGCGCCTCGGCGTCGCGCTTCCTCGCGCTCTCGGCGTTGGCGCGGGCCTCGACGGCGGCCAGGGTCCCGGCCAGACGTTCGACCTCGCCGTCGGCGGCCTTGCGCGCGTCCTCGGCGACCAGCAGCGCCTTCTCCAGCTCCGGCCCGCGCTCGGGGGCGGCGGCGATCTCGGCCTTCAGCCTGGTCTGTTCGTGGTCCAGCCGGTCCAGTTCGCGCTTGGCGTCGGCGGCCATGCGTTCTTCACGCTCGACGTCGGCGTGGATGCGGGCCGCTTCGGCCTTCAGCCGGTCGACTTCGGCGCGCGCGGCCTGTTCGGCCATGTCGAGGCGGTCGCGTTCCAGGGTGGCGCGGTGCAGCAGGGCGCCGGCGACGGCGTCCTCTTCGCGCGCGGGCTTCATCGCCTCCTGCGCCTTCAGGGCCTCGGCCTCGGCCCTGGTGGCGGCGGCGACGGCCTCGGCCACGGCGCGGTCGGCGTCGCGCAGGTCCTGGCCCGCGACTTCCGCCGCCGCCTTGGCGTCGTTCCAGCGCACGTATAGCAGGGCGGCCTGCAGGGCGCGGATCTCGGCCGAGATCTTCTTGTACTTCTCGGCCTGACGCGCCTCGCGCTTGAGCCGGTTCAGCGCCGTCTCCAATTCGCGCCCGATGTCGTCCAGCCGGTCGAGGTTGGCCTCCGCCGCCTTGAGCCGCAGCTCAGCCTCGTGCCGCCGGGTGTGCAGACCGGACACGCCGCCGGCCTCTTCCAGAATACGTCTGCGGTTCTGCGGCTTGGCGGCGATCAGTTCGGAAATCTGGCCCTGCCGCACCAGGGCGGGGCTGTTGGCCCCGGTCGAGGCGTCAGCGAACAGCAGCTGGACGTCGCGGGCGCGGACCTCCTTGCCGTTGATGCGATAGGTCGAGCCCTGGCCTCGGTCGATGCGGCGCGACACCTCCAGCACGGGGGCGTCGGTAAAGGGCTGAGGCGCGCGCTTCTGGGCGTTGTCGATGGTCAGGACGACTTCGGCGTGGCTGCGCGGCGGACGGCCTGCGGCGCCGGCGAAGATGACGTCGTCCATGCCCTGGCCGCGCATGGCCTTGGCCGAGTTGGCGCCCATGACCCAGCGCAGGCTTTCCAGCACATTGGACTTGCCGCAGCCGTTCGGCCCGACCACCCCGGTCAGGCCGGACTCGATCTGGACTTCCGCCGCGTCGACGAAGGATTTGAAGCCGACGAGCTTCAGTCTCTGGAATTGCATAAGCGGGGGCTTAGCGCCCCTTGATCAGCGGGTCGATGGCCGCCGACAGGGTTTCAATCGAATGATCGGCCATGCGGCGGCCGTTGACGAAGAAGGTCGGCGTGCCGTCCACGCCGGCGGCGACGGCGCCCTCCACGTCCGCTTGCAGGGCTTCTTGCGTCGCGGGGTCGGCCAGGCAGGCCTCGATCTGCGGCTGGGTGCGGCCGCTCACGCCGACGGCGCCCATGTACCAGTCCCGGACACCGCCGCTGGCGAAGGCCGTAGCCTGGTTGGCCATGAAGTAACGCGCCACATCGAAGAACCTGTCCGGCGCGGCGCAGCGACCGATGGCGGCGGCGGTCGCTGCGACCTGGGCGGGTTGCGTGGGCAGGTCGCGGAACACCAGCTTGACCTTGCCGGTGTCGATGTAGCGCGACTTGAACGTCGGCAGGACGTCGTTGGTCCAGTCGGCGCAGTGGCTGCAGGTGAAGGAGGCGTATTCGATGACCGTCACCGGGGCGTCAACGCGCCCCAGCACCCGGTCGCTGGCGGTCACCGAGGGCACGGCGGCGGCCGTCGAGGCCGTACTTGTCGCCGAGGACGTGTCGGCGGCGAAGACGCCGGGCGCAACCGTCACCAGCGCCGCCGCCAACGGCAGGGCGCGCCACAGGGATTTGATCGTCATTTCGCCACCAGAAGAGAATCGATGTGCTGCGACAGGCCGTCCAGCGAACGGTCACTGACGGTCTCGCCGTTGATCATGAAGGTCGGGGTGCCGGTCACGCCGGCGTCCTGCGCCGCCTTGATGCGCTTTTCCATCGCCGCCACGCCGGCCGGGTCGGCCACGCAGGTCTGGAACTGGGCTTCGCTCAGCCCTGCCTCACGCGCGGTGCGCAGCAGGATGTCGCGGGCCGGCGTGCCGGAATGAAGCTCGGGCAGGGCGCGCATGATCTGGTCGACCACGTGGAAATACTGGTCCTCGCCCGCGCACCGCGCCAGCAGGAAGCCCGCGACCGCCACGTCCTGCGGCGGGGTGGGAAACTCCCGGAAGACGAAGCGCACCTTGTTGGTGTCCACGTATCTGGCCTTGAACTGGGGCCAGACCTGCTCGTTCCAGGCGGCGCAGCCGGCGCAGGTGACGGAGGCGTATTCGACCACCGTCACCTTGGCGCCCTCGGGCGCGCCCAGCGCCATGTCGCCCTCGATCGGGGTTGCGTCCTTGCCGGTGCAGGCGGCCAGCACCAGCATGATGCCCAGGGCCGCAGCCCCTGCCAGCTTCCTCAACATGACGACGCCCCCGCTTGGTTGAAACTACTTCGCCAGTTCCGCGTCGATGGCTTCCGACAGGCCCGACAGGCTGCTGTCGATGACCTTGGTGCCGTTGACCATGAAGGTCGGCGTGCCGGTCACGCCGGCGTCGATGCCGGCCTTGATGCGGTTGCTCATTTCTTCGATGGCGGCCTTGTCGCTGATGCAGGCCTCGGTCTGCTCCTGGCTCAGGCCGGCGGCGGCGGCGGCGCGGAACAGGGTGGTGCGCGGCGCGACGCCCGCCATCCATTCCTTCTGGCTGGCCATGATGTCGTGAACCACGTCGAAATACTTGTCCGGTCCGGCGCAGCGCGCGATCAGGAAGCCGGCGACCGCAATGTCCTGCGGCGGGGTCGGGAACTCACGGAAGACGAAGCGGATCTTGTCGTTGTCGACATACTTGGTCTTGATCTCGGGCCAGACTTCTTCGTTCCAGAAGGCGCAGTGGCCGCAGGTGACCGAGGCGTATTCGATCACGGTGACCTTGGCGTCCTCGCCGGCGCCCATGGACATGTCGCCTTGTGCGGCGCCGCCCGTCTTGGCGGTGCAGCCGGCGACGGTCGCCATGGCGGCCAGGGCGGCGGCGGTCAGGGCCGCGCGGCGGCTCATCGATGCGTAACGGAACGTGGCCATGGGGCGTCCTTGGTCGAGAGTGTGACTCTGAAGGATGGCGCGATTCCCGGGGACGCGCGCCATCCAGATACTTGTCGAGAACAGGTGCGGCGAAGGTTTGTCAACGGCGCTCGTTTTCCGGGGGCTGAGACAGCACAGCCCGGCCCAGTTTTCTGAGCGCCGACCTCAACCCGTCGGGGGCGTCCTCCACAGCGGCGGCCAACTCGGCTTCGACCGAAGCGGGGAGGGGCGGCAAGACGGCCCGGCCCCGCGGACGGGCTTTGGCGCCAGCTGCGGTCAGGGGCTTCACCGGACCCTGGGCGATGCGCAGTCTTTCGACGGATCCGGCCCCGAGAAACAGATTCACGCGCTGGATGATGTCCTCGGACTGATGCTGCACCAGCAGGGCGGCGGGGCCGGCCACGCGCAGTTCCAGCGTGCCGCCGGCGGTTCCTCGTCCCTTGGTCAGCTTCTGCGGACGGGTGACGCGGGCCAGGCGCTCGCCGACGATCTCGACCCAGCGCGGCTCCAGCGCGCCGGCGCCGCGTCCGAACTGGGCGTCCAGCTTCTTGATCAGCGGGGCCAGCGAGCGGCCGGCCGGGGGCGGCGGGCGCAGCGGCGGGCGCGTCCGGCGTCGGGCCAGGATTTCGCGGGCTTCGCTTTCGGTGGGCAGAGGACGACGCATTCCTCCTATATAGCTCGACCCATGCCTGACGTCTCTTCCCTCCGCGCAGCCCTGCTTGATTGGTACGACGCCCATGCGCGGACCCTGCCGTGGCGCGCGCCGCCGGGGTCGGGGATGCGCACCGATCCCTACCGGGTCTGGCTGTCCGAGGTCATGCTGCAACAGACCACGGTGCCGCATGCGGCCCCCTATTTCGAGCGTTTCACCGCCCGCTGGCCGACGGTCAGCAATCTGGCCGCCGTCGAAGATTCCGACCTGATGGCCGCCTGGGCAGGGCTGGGTTACTACGCCCGCGCCCGTAATCTGCTGGCCTGCGCTCGGGCCGTGGCCAGCGAACACGGCGGCGTCTTTCCCGACAGCGAGGCGGCGCTTCTGGCCCTGCCGGGGGTGGGCGCCTATACCGCCGCCGCTGTCGCCGCCATCGCCTTTGACCGGCCGGCCAACGTCGTGGATGGCAATGTCGAGCGGGTCATGAGCCGGCTGTTCGCGGTCGAGACGCCCTTGCCTGCCGCCCGGCCCGAGTTGAAACGTCTGGCGGCTCGGTTCGTTTGCGCAGATCGAGCCGGAGACTGGCCCCAGGCCCTGATGGATCTCGGTTCCGGCGTCTGTCGTCCCAAATCGCCGTCATGCGAACTCTGCCCCCTGGCCTTCGGCTGCGAGGGCCTGAAGACAGGCGAACCGGCTCGCTATCCGCTGAAGACGAAAAAGGCCGAGCGCCCCCACCGTCTGGGCCACGCCTTTGTCCTGCGCGACGCCCAGGGACGGATCGGTCTGGTGAGACGGCCGGACAAGGGCCTGTTGGGCGGCATGACGGGCCTGCCGACCTCGGACTGGAGCGCGGCGCCGGCGTTCCAGCCCCCGGTTCCGGCGGACTGGACCGAAGCGGGCGCGATCGAACACGTCTTCACCCACTTCAGCCTGACCCTGACGGTTCATGTCGGTGCGGGGGACGGCGACTTTCTCTGGACCCCTGCCAACGACGCCTTGAGCGCGCTCCCGACGGTGTTCCGGAAGGCGCTGGAGCGTGGCTTGGCGACCTAGCCGGTCACGCGCAGATTGACGATGCCGCTGCGTTCGCGCGGCATCACGACCACCTGGCCGTCCAATCGCTGGAAGTGCAGGTCGATGACCCCGTCGCCGACCTGAAGTCGCGTGATCGACAGCCGATCCACGCCCGGCGGCAGGGTCGGATCGGCGATCTCGACCAGTTGCTCGGTCGCGTCGATGGACAGGCCCAGCGCCGCCTGCAGCATCAGAAAGACGGAACCGGCGGCCCAGGCCTGAGGCAGGCAGGCTACCGGATAGGCGATCGGCGGCTCGCCGGTCTCGCGGATGAAGCCGCAGAACAGTTCGGGCAGGCGCAATTGGAAATGGGCGGCCGCACCGTAGATCTCGCCCAGCAGCATGGCCACCGCCCGCCGTTCGCCATAGCCCGCCATGCCCGCCGCCGCCATGGCCGTGTCGTGCGGCCAGACCGAGCCGTTGTGATAGCTCATCGGATTGAAGCGAGCCTGCCCCTTGGCGAGCGTGCGCAAGCCCCAGCCGGAGCGAAACTCCGCCGTCAGCATCCGCCGCGTCACCAGACGGGCGCGCTCGGGTTTGGGCAGGCCGCTGAACAACAGGTGCCCGGCGTTGGAACCGATCGCCTGCATCTGCCTGCCGTCGCCGTCGAGGGCCACGGCATAGAAGTTCTGGTCCTCCATCCAGAAGCGGTCTTCGACCAGCGACCTCACGGTCTCCGCCCGGGCTCTCCACTCCTGCGATCGACTGTCGCTCAGGAGCACGCCCATGTCGGCCATGGCCGTCCAGGCGGCGAAGGCGTAGCCCTGAACCTCCAGCAGGGCGACGGGCCCCTTGGGAAAGCAGCCGTCCCGGTCGAAGATGGAGTCTTCGGAATCCTTCCAGCCCTGGTTCGACAGGCCTGTCTCTGCGGCCCGGGCGTAGTCGATCAGACCATCGCCGTTCGAGTCGCCGTAGTCCGTCATCCAGCCCGCTGCTGCGATCAGGTTTGGCCACAGCCTGCGGATGGTCGCCAGGTCGCCTGTGCGTTTGAGGTAGGCCCCTGCCAGGGCGACGAACAGGCAGGTGGTGTCCACCCCTCCGTAGTAGAGGCCGAACGGCACCTCGCCCAGCACCGACATCTCGCCGCCGCGCGTCTCGTGCATGATCTTGCCCGGGGCGGAATCCATGAAGGCGTTGATCTCGGTCGCCTGACGCGACGCCAGGTAGGTCAGGACGCCGCGCGCCAGACTGGGGTCGATCCACAGCATCTGCCAGGCGGTGATGATGCCGTCGCGTCCGAAGGGGGTCGAGAACCAGGGAACCCCGGCGTAGGGATAGGGACCGGTGGGCAGGTCGGTCGTCAGCAGGGCCACATCGGTTCGCGACTGGGTCAGCCAGTCATTGATGCGGGGATTGCGCGGGGCCCGCACGCTGGCGCCGCGTCGAAGTCTTCGACGGATGGCCAGGCGCGCCTGGACGGCGTTCAATCGCCACCGGTCCTTGTCGGGCGTGTCGCAGGCATCGACGCCGCACTCGATGTAGAGGTCCAGATTCTTGCCCTTGGGCAGGCTGAACATGAACTCGGCCCGGCTCGCGCTCAGACGCGCGGGCGGCTCGGAAAAGGACAGGCAACTGGTGCGGACCGTTTCGTCCAGCCCGGTGTAGCGGAAGGTGACGCGGCGCCCGTCCATCGACGGCGCATGGACTTCTCCACGTTTCGCTCTGGGCGTTCCGCGGACCTGGAAAATGTCGGCGAAATCGGCCCCGAAGTCGAAGGCCAGCGGCAGCAGGATGTCCTCGATGCCGTGGTTGACCATCCGCACCCGCTCGAACAGCCGCCTGTCCCAGAGGAAGCGCCGCCTTTCCAGGTGCAGCACGCCGGCCGGCGCAGAACGGCCGCCCATCGGCGGCAAGGGGCGGTTGGTCGAATGGCAGGTGAAGAAGACGTTGTCCTTAGTCACTCCGGAGCTGAGCCGGGACGGGCGCGCCCGTCCGACTGTCAGCACAAGATGCGACAGCAGACGCGTATCCCGATCAAACAGGCCGTCTGCGCCGCTTTTCACGTCGCCCCAGTGGTCCGCCACCAGAAAGGTGTCGGCGTCCTTCAGCGCCATCAGGGTCTCGAGACCGTCCTGGTCGTTTGTGTCGGCGGCCGTGGTCTGGACCGAATAGGCGTCGTCCATGGTCTGCCTCGCTTCAGCACGGGTAGTCGCTCATGCACCCCTGAGAGAAATGGCCGAAGTCGCGAAGGGTTCAGCCGGAACGCTTCCAGGCGCCGCGAAGATGCGATCCTCGTTGGCGACGCGGGGCGTCGAGCGAACGCCGTCCAGAACGTGAGCTGCATAAGGCCGACGGGCCAGCAGGTCGCCGTAGACGTCGAGATAGCGTCGAGCCATGGCCGTGGCCGAGAAACGCAGATCGAACCGCGCCCGGATCGCCTCGCGGTCCAGAAGATGCGCCTGTCCGGCGGCGACCACCGCCTGGTCCAGCGTATCGACCAGAAAGCCCGTCGCGCCATGCTCGATGATTTCCGGCGTCGATCCGCAACGGAAAGCAACGACGGGCGTGCCGCAGGCTATGGCCTCGATCATCACCAGGCCGAAAGGTTCGGGCCAGTCGATGGGGAAGAGCAGGGCCTCGGCCCCGCCGAGGAAGGCCGACTTCTGATGATCGCCGATCTCGCCAATGAACTCGATCAGGGGATTGGCGTCGATCATCGGCTTGATGACCGTCTCCCAGTAGGCCTTGTCCGCGGCGTCGACCTTGGCGGCGATCTTCAGGGGCTTGCCGAGGCGCGTGGCGATCTCGATGGCGCGGTCTGGCCGCTTCTCGGGCGAGATGCGGCCCAGGAAGGCCAGATAGCCCTGCGATTTGGGCGAGAAGCGATAGAGGTCGCCGGGCATGCCATGATGCACGGTCGCCTTCCAGTTGGCGTCTGGCAACGGGCGGCGCTGATCGTCGGAGATGGAGACCAGCCCGAACTCGGACCAGCGCTCATAGACCTCGGGCAGGTCCTTAAGGTCCAGCCGCCCGTGCAGTGTTGTGATGGTCTTGTCGGCCAGGTCGCGGAAGAAGGGAAACTGAATGATGTCGGTGTGGAAATGGATCACGTCGAAGTCGTCGGCCCGATCCAGAACCTCGGCCAGCAGGGTCATGTGCGCGGCCATGTCTGACTTGAGCGGCGCCGGGTCGAGCCGGATGGCCTGGTCCCGCACGGGGATCAGGCGCGCGCGCGTCTCGGCGTCGGCGCTGGCGAACAGGGTGACGTCGTGACCCAGCTCAACCAGAGCGTCTGTCAGATGGGCGACCACCCGTTCCGTGCCGCCGTAGAGACGCGGGGGCACGGCCTCGTACAAGGGGGTTACCTGTGCAATTTTCATGTCGTGGCTCCAGCGCCCCCGATGGAGCACTGGAGTCGTCAACACGGGCTGGCGGCCGAAGTTCCAGCGTTGCCGGAACGATAGAATATTAGCCCGACCTAGGGCTTACCGCAGGTGCGAACAGGCGCGGCCTATTGCATCCCCGCGCGGATTTCCGTGCGCAGGGCGTCGATGGGCTTCAGGCCGGTGTCGGTCTTGAAGCGCCAGTAGGTCCAGCCGTTGCAGGCCGGGGCGTTTTCCAGAAGGGCGCCCAGCTTGTGGATCGAGCCGGTCATGGAGCCGGACACCAGCGATCCGTCGGCGCGCACGCGGGCCTCATGGTCGCCCTTGGGGCAGTAGAGCTTGTCGCCCGGCGCCAGCAGGCCGGCTTCGACCAGGGCGCCGAACGGCACCTTGACCTCGGCCTTCTTGGAGCCGGTGACGACGAGGTCCTCGGGCGCGGTAGGGATGACGGCCTTGATGCGCTTTTCGGCCACCTTGGCGTAGCCCTCGTCGCGTTCGATGCCGATGAAGCGGCGTCCCAGGCGCTTGGCCGCAGCCCCCGTGGTGCCGGTGCCGAAGAAGGGGTCCAGGATCACGTCGCCGACGCGGCTGGCCGACAGGATGACCCGGTGCAGCAGGGCCTCGGGCTTCTGGGTCGGGTGGGCCTTGTCGCCGTTCTCGTCCTTCAGGCGCTCATTGCCGGTGCACAGGGCCAGGGTCCAGTCCGAGCGCATCTGGGTGTCTTCATTAAAGGCCTTCAGCGCGTCGTAGTTGAAGGTGTAGCGCTTCTGCTCGCGCGACTTGGCGGCCCAGATCAGGGTCTCGTGCGCATTGGTGAAGCGCGTGCCCTTGAAGTTCGGCATCGGGTTGGACTTGCGCCAGATGATGTCGTTCAGCACCCAGAAGCCCAGGTCCTGCATCGCCGAGCCCAGTCGGAAGATGTTGTGATAGCTGCCGATGACCCAGAGCGAACCCTCGTCCTTCAGCACACGGCGGCACTCGCCCAGCCAGGCGCGAGTGAAGGCGTCATAGGCGGCGAAGCTGTCGAACTTGTCCCATTCGTCATCGACCGCATCGACCTTGGAATTGTCGGGACGCAGCAGGTCGCCGCCCAGTTGCAGGTTATAGGGAGGGTCGGCGAAGACCATGTCCACCGACTTGTCCGGCAGGCCCTTCAGCACCTCGATGCAGTCGCCACGCAGGATGACGTCGGTCTTCAACTCGGACATGGATAAGCGGCCCCGGACAGATGAGGGCCTTATGGTGAATCCTTACGGTTAAGGCGGAGTAACCAAACTTAAGATCCGGGCGGATCTATAGAATCCTTCTCCCACAGGGGGAGAAGGCAAAGATGGTGCAAATCACATCCCGTCTGAGCTATGAGGCCAGGATGATCGCACGCCTTCGCCCCGTCCCGTTCGCCCTTGGGCCTGTCCACTTCGTCGGTATCGGCGGCATCGGCATGAGCGGCATCGCCGAGATCATGCTGAAGATCGGCTATCAGGTGTCCGGTTCGGACGCCAAGGCCAGCGCCAACACCGAGCGGCTGGAGCGCCTGGGCGCCCGCATCTACATCGGCCATGACGCCGCGCACGTGACCGAGGGCGTCTCGGCGGTGGTCTACTCCACGGCGGTCAAGGCGGCGAACCCCGAACTGGTCGTGGCGCGCGAGCGTCGCATTCCCCTGGTCCGCCGGGCCGAGATGCTGGCCGAGCTGATGCGTCTGCAGTTCTCGATCGGCGTCGGCGGCACCCACGGCAAGACCACGACGACCTCGATGGTCGCGGCCCTGCTGGACGCGGCGGGCATGGACCCCACCGTGGTCAACGGCGGCATCATCAACGCCTACGGCACCAACGCCAAGGTGGGCGAGGGCGACTGGATCGTGGTCGAGGCCGACGAGAGCGACGGCAGCTTCCTGCGCCTGAAATGCACCGTGGCCATCATCACCAATATCGATCCTGAACACCTGGACCACTACGGCGACTTCGACGCGGTCAAGAAGGCCTTCTGCGACTTCATCGAGGACATTCCCTTCTACGGCTTCGGCGTGGTCTGCCTGGACCACCCGGAAGTGCAGAAGCTGGCGGCCCAGATCGACAACCGCCGCCTCGTCACCTACGGCCTGAACCCTCAGGCCATGGTCCGCGCCGAGAACGTGCAGATGTCGCCCGACGGCGCCCGTTTCGACGTGGTGGTGCAGGGCCAGGGTCTGGCCGCCCTGGATGAGCCGATCCGGATCGAGGGCCTCTATCTGCCCATGGCCGGCTGGCACAATGTCTCCAACTCGCTGGCCGCCATCGCCGTGGCGCGCGAACTGGGCGTGGACGACGACGCCCTACGCGCCGGTCTGGCCGGCTTCGGCGGGGTCAAGCGCCGCTTCACCACCACGGGCGTCGTCGGCGGCGTGCGCGTCATCGACGACTACGGCCACCACCCGGTCGAGATCGCCGCCGTGCTCAAGGCCGCGCGTCAGGTGGTCCAGTCGGCGGACAACCCCGGCCGCGTCATCGCCGTGGTCCAGCCGCATCGCTACACCCGCCTGCGCGACCTGATGGAGGAGTTCTCGACCTGCTTCTCGGACGCCGACGCCGTCCTGGTCGCCGACGTCTATCCGGCGGGCGAACAGCCGATCGAGGGCGTGGACAAGCACGCCCTGGCCGACGGCATCCGCCGCTACGGCCATCGCAACGTCGCCGCCCTGGAAAACGCCGCTGTCCTGCCGCGCGTCATCAAGGATGAAGCCAAACCGGGCGATCTGGTCGTCCTACTGGGCGCCGGCGACATCACCAGCTGGGCCTACGCCCTGCCGGCGCAGCTTGAGGCGCTCGCTTAAGGTTTTCCCTTATCCGCTCATCCCCGCGGAGGCGGGGACCCAGTGCTTTGGCCTCCAGCCGCGACGCTCAGGGTCTTGCGCGGAAATGCCCAACCGGGCATCGCAGTAGCTCTTACTGGGTCCCCGCCTCCGCGGGGATGAGCGGAAATCACTATGTCCTGGCGCGATAACCTCCCCACCGTGCGCGGCAAGCTGCTGCTGAACGAACCGCTGGGCCCCTACACCTGGTTCCGCGTCGGCGGGGCGGCGGACGCTCTCTTTATTCCGGCGGACGCGGACGATCTGGCCGACTTCCTGAAGGCTCTGCCCGAAAGCGTCCCCGTCACCATCATCGGCGTCGGCTCCAACTTGATCGTCCGCGACGGCGGGGTCGAGGGGGTGGTGATCCGTCTGGCGGGCCGCGCCTTCGCCGCCATCATGACCGAGGGCGAGACCATCACCGTCGGTGCGGGCGCGCTGGACTCGATGGTGGCCAAGGCCTCGGCGAAAGCGGGCATCGCCGGGCTGGAGTTCTACGCCGGCATCCCCGGCACCATCGGCGGCGCCCTGACCATGAACGCCGGCTGCTATGGTTCGGAGACCAAGGACGTCCTGGTCTCGGCCTGGGGCCTGACGCGGCAAGGCGAGCGGGTCGAGCTGACGCTGGCTGACTTCGGCTACACCTACCGCCACTCCAACGCCCCGGCCGACATCATCTGGATGGAGGCTGTCTATCGCGGCACGCTTGATGCGCCCGAGGCCGTCGCCGCCCGTATCCACGAGATCACCAGCCGCCGCGAGACGACCCAGCCGATCCGTGAAAAGACCGGCGGCTCGACCTTCAAGAACCCCGAGGGCCATTCCTCGTGGAAGCTGGTGGACGAGGCCGGCTGGCGCGGCAAGCTGCACGCCGAAACCGGGGGAGGGGCCAAGTTCAGCGAACTGCACGCCAACTTCATGATCAACCCGGGCGAAGCCACCGCCGCTGACATCGAAGCCCTGGGCGAAGCCGTCCGCGCCGACGTCCTGGCCAAGACCGGCGTCCAACTGGACTGGGAAATCAAGCGCATCGGGCGGCGCTAACCCTCTCCCGGCGGGAGAGGGCTTGAGCGCACGAGAGCCGAAGGCGATCGTTCTTGCGCGAAAGGGTGAGGGGCTAAGGTGTCAGTCGGCGTCCGCCGTTGCGTCGCGGCTTGCGCCGACGGTTGGCGAGAACCCTCACCCTTTCGCCTTGCCAATCGCTTTGCTCTTGGAGGCTCAAGCCCTCTCCCATCGGGAGAGGGGCTCTACCGCAGGAAGGCGCTTAAATTCCCCTCCCGCCTCGCTATCGTTTCCAACCGGTTAACCGTATTCAGGGCATAGGGGCGGGCTAGTAGTCGGATCGTCCCATGCGCGCGCCCCTGAACACCCTTCACGTCGCTGTCCTGATGGGCGGCCTGTCGTCGGAACGCGAGGTTTCGCTGTCGTCCGGTCGCGGCTGCGCCGACGCCCTGGAGGGGCAGGTGGCCAAGGTCACGCGCGTCGACGCCGGCCGTGATCTGGCCCAGGTCGTGACCGCCCTGAAGCCCGACGTCGTCTTCAACGCCCTGCATGGCGAATGGGGCGAGGACGGCTGCGTCCAGGGCATCCTTGAGACCCTGCGCATTCCCTACACCCACTCCGGCGTCCTGGCCTCGGCCCTGGCGATGGACAAGGACAAGTCCAAGGCCGTGCTGCGCGCGGCGGGCGTCGTTGTTCCCGGCGGCGGCCTGTTCGACCGCAAGGCGGTGGCGGCGGACCACGTCATCGCGCCCCCCTATGTGATCAAGCCCAACGCCGAGGGCTCCTCGGTCGGCGTCTATGTCATCCAGCCCGGCGACGCGCCCTGCGCCATCGTCGGCGACGACAGTTGGACTTATGGCGATCTGGTCATGGTCGAGCCCTTCATCGCGGGCAAGGAACTGGCCGTCACCGTCCTGGGCGAGGCCGAAGGCCCGCGCGCCCTGACCGTGACCGACATCACCCCGACCAAGGGCTTCTACGACTACGAAGCCAAGTACGCGCCGGGCGGCTCCAAGCACGTCCTGCCCGCCGAGCTGCCCGCCCATGTTTTCGAGGCGGCGCTGCGTCAGTCCGAGCTGGCCCACACGGCCATGGGCTGTCGCGGCGTGTCCCGATCCGACTTCCGTTATGACGATGTTAACGACGTTCTCGTTCTTCTGGAGGTCAACACCCAGCCCGGCATGACGCCGACCTCGCTCAGTCCCGAGCAGGCGGCCTATGTCGGGATGGCGTATCGTGATCTGGTTCGGTGGATGGTGGAGGACGCCTCATGCCCGCGGTAGTGCGTGGCGGTCGGCGACAGGGTTCGACAAAAGGCAAGGGGCAGGGGTCCCGCAAGGCGCCGGCTACGCCGGGCAAGGTCGCCGCCATCGGTCGGCTGGACCTGTCGCCGCGCGCCGTCTTGGTCTCCATCGTCGCGGGCGTCGTGGTGCTGGGCGGGGTCCTGGCCACCGGCGCGCGCGCCGAGCGCATCTCCAACTCGGTCTCCAACAAGTTCGACAGCGTCACCTCGGGCATGGGCCTGAAGGTCAAGCAGGTCCACGTCACCGGCGCCTCGCCCGAGGCCCGCGCCGCGATCCAGCAGGCTGTCGGCGTCAGCGCCGATCAACCCATCGTCAGCCTCGACCTGAACGCCGTACGCGACCGGGTGCAGGCCGTGGGCTGGGTCAAGGAGGCGCGCGTGGTGCGCCTGCTGCCCGACACCCTGATCGTCGACGTCAAGGAACATGACCGTCTGGCCGTCTGGCAGACCGCCGGCCACGCCTATGTCATCGACAGCGGCGGCAAGGTCATCCAGGGGGCCGACGCGGGCCGCTATCCCAAGCTGCCGCTGGTGGTGGGCAAAGGCGCCGATCAGACCGCGTCCGAAATCCTGCCGTTGCTGGCCCAGCGCCCGCGCCTGATGGCCCGCATCGAGGCCCTGGTCCGCGTGGACGAGCGCCGCTGGGACCTGCGCCTCAAGGACGGCAGCCTGATCCAGCTGCCCGCCGTCGATCAGGACAGCGCCCTGATCCGCCTCGACGCGCTGGATCAGCGCGAACGCCTTCTCGACCTGGGCTTCGCCCGGGTCGATCTCCGCACGCCCGAGGAGGTCGCCGTCCGGCCCTCCGAAGGCGCCGTCTGAACCGAATATCCAGGACACCATCATCATGGCCGGACGCAGCCGAGACACGAACACGGACCAAGCCAAGGGCGCCCCGCGCGCTCCGGCCGTGGCCGCGCTCGACCTGGGCCAGTCCAAGGTCGCCTGCTTCATCATGAAGCCCGAGGGCGTGCGCCACGCCGACCGCACCATCCGCGTCGCGGGCGCCAGCCATGTCCAGTCGCGCGGCGTGCGCGGCGGGGCCATCGTCAACATGGACGAGGCCGCCCAGGCCATCGGTCACGCGGTTGAGCGCGCGGAGCGCGCCGCCGGCTCGCCCGTCTCCGGCGTCATCGTCACCACGGCCATCGGCCAGATGGCCAGCCACCGGGTTCAGGCCCGCGTCTCGCTGGGCGCCCACCCGATCAGCGACGGCGACCTGGCCCGCGCCATCGGCATGGCCCTGGCCCAGATCCGTCTGCCCAACCGTCGCCCGATCCACGTCCTGCCCATCGCCTGGTCGGTGGACGGGGCGCGCGGCGTCCATGACCCGCGCTCGATGCGCGGCGGTTCGCTGGGCCTAGACCTGTTGGTCGTCTCCATGTCCGAAGGTTCGTTCGGCGCCCTCAGCCACTGCCTCGAACTGGCCCACCTTGACCTGCAAGGCGTCGCCGCCGCCCCCGTCGTCTCCTCGCTCGCCGCGCTGGAAGAGGACGAGATGGAGCTCGGCAGCGTCTGCATCGACATGGGCGGCGGCTCGACCTCGGCGGCCGTCTGGGGCGGACGGTCCTTGCTCCACATCGAAAGCCTGAACGTCGGCGGCGATCACGTCACCGCCGACATCGCGCGCGGCCTGTCGACCTCCAAGGTCGGCGCCGAGCGTCTGAAGACCCTGCACGGCTCGGCCATGGCCAGCGCCAATGAAGACCGCGAGATGCTGGAGGCTCCGCCGCGCGGCGAGGACCCGTCCGCCGGCCCCGTCATCGTCCCACGCGCCATGCTCAAGACCGTCATCGCCCCGCGCGTCGAGGAGACCCTTGAACTGCTGCGCGACCGGCTCAAGCACGCCGGCGTCGGCATGGACCCGGGCGCCGGCATCGTCCTGACCGGCGGCGCCAGTCAGCTGAACGGCGTGCGTGAACTGGCCGTGCGCGTCTTCGACCGCCCAGTCCGCCTGGGCAAGCCGCAACGCGCCCCCCACCTGGCCGACGCCGCCTCCGGCCCGGCCTTCTGCTCGGCCTCGGGCGTCCTGCTGCGCGCCGCCTACGGCCCGCGTGAGGCGGTTTCCGCGCGCAAGCTGATGTCCCGTCAGATCACCGCCGCCGACGCCCCCAAGGTCCACCGCGGCGGCATGGTCGCCCGCGCCGCTGGCTGGCTGCGCGACAACCTGTAGCAGGCGTCGCAGCGGCTCGCCGCGAAATTCAGGCAAGTTATTGCCCCATTCGGCGACACGCTGTGATGCGATAACGTGCGTAAAATCGGATGATTTCGCCAAAATGAGCAAAGTCTTTCGCTCTGCGCGCAATTTTTGGAATGACTTGCGATCGTTGAACGTCCGTCGGTCATGTGTGACCAGACTGTGGCCTCATTGTTACAGGTTTGACGCCTGATGGCCTGATTTGGGTCACAAACCTTGTTCGCTCGGCTTTTTCGATTAGACGGGACCACCTGACATACGGGTCGCCTCAAGCGATTCCGCTGTGCTGTAGTTCAAACCAGGTTGGGGCCCCTCCACATGCACTTGAAGCGCAACTATCTTTTCGGGACGACAATTCTCGCCGGCGTGATCGCTGTTTCCGCGCCGGCCTTCGCCCAGACCGCGCCTGCGGCTCAAAATGAAGAAGCGACGCAGGTCGAAGAGATCGTTGTCACAGGTTCGCGTATCCGTCGCGACCCGACGACCGCTCCGACGCCGCTGATCCAAGTGAGCCGCGAAACGTTGCTCACCACCGGTCAGAACACGATGATCGACTATCTTGCCACGATCCCGGCGCTGTCGAACTCCGTCGTTCCTTCGGACACCACGGGCTCAAACCTGGGTGACGGCGGTCTGTCCTTCGCCAACCTGCGTTCCTTGGGCTCGAACCGCACCCTGACTCTGGTCGACGGTCGCCGTCACGTGGGTTCGAACGGCGGTTCGCTTTCCGTCGACGTCGATGCTATTCCGCGCCTGCTGATCCAGAACGTTGAAATCGTCACCGGCGGCGCCTCGTCGATCTACGGCGCTGACGCCGTTTCGGGCGTGCTGAACTTCGTACTGCGCAAGGATTTCGAAGGCCTCGAAATCGACGCTAACTACGGCCAGAAGAACCAGGACGGTCAAGCTAACCAGCGTATCTCCGCCCTGATCGGCAAGAACTTCTTCGATGACCGTCTGAACCTGTACGGTTTCGCCGAGTACGAGAAGCTGGACGAAGTCCGCACCAACCAGCTCGACTGGATGGCCGACTCACATAACTTGATCGGCACCGACGCTGACACGGTCGCCAAGCCCTATGACGGGGTCATCGACAGCTCGATGTACAGCGGCCTGCGCACGATGCAGCGCCTGCGCTGGGGTATCGTGAACCTGGCGAATAACCAGGCTGCCAGCCCCCTTAACGATCCCGATATTGGTTATAGCAGCTGTGGCGCCGTCGGCGCCAACCCGACCGCCGCCAACTACACCAACACCAACTGTACCGCTCTGAACCCGGGCTACTCGTACGTCTTCGAGGGCAACACGGCTCGCCTCGCTGATTTCGGCACCCGCGTCGGCACCGGCATCCAGCGCGTCCTGAACGTCGGCGGCGACGGTGAGCTTGCTTCGGAATACGCCCAGTACTCGCAGGTTCCCCGTTCGGAATCTCAGCGCTACCAAGTCGGCACCAACTTCAAGATCACTGACTCCATCAAGGGGCAGTTGGAAGTTAAATACGTTACCGAAGAGACCTTCGACGAAGGCCAGCCGACCTTCTTCGACATCTTCATCTCGGACCGTAACGCCGCGACCTCCGTTTCGACGATTCGCAGCGGCAGCGCATACGACATCCGCCTCAGCGACAACGCCTTCATGCCGGCGAACCTGAAGACGGCGATCCAGAACAACCGGATCAATATCTACAGCCAGCCGACGGCGGAAGTTGGTGGGCAATTCCTTGGCACTGCGCCTGCGCCGTACGCCCGTTCGGCCCTGCGCGGTCCTGAACGTAATCAGCTCAACACCCGCGACCTGTGGCGCGGCGTGATCGCCTTTGAAGGCGATCACGACCGCTTCGGCTTCGTGAAGAATGTCTCATGGGACGTCGGCTATACCTATGGTCAGGTGGAAGTCGTGAACCGCGAGAAAGGCGTTGACGTCGAGCGTATCGCCTTTGCGTCTGACGCCGTTATCGACGCCGCCGGCGTCGTCAACGGGCAAGCCGGTCAGGTCGTCTGCCGCGTACAGCTGTTGAACGCTCAAGGGCGCCCGCTGGCTGACGCCGTTCGCGGCGGCGACCTGCGGGATTCGGCCGCTGGCCGCGCGGCGGTGAGCGAATGCCAGCCGCTGAACATCTTCGGCGCCGGCAACCAGAGCGCTGAAGCTCTGAACTACCAGTACGCTGAAGTCGGCGTGACCGAACGCAACGAGCAGGAACAGGCGATTGCTTCGGTCTCCGGCCAACTGTGGGACTTCTGGGGCGCTGGCCCTCTGGGCCTGGCTTTGGGCGCGGAATATCGTCGTGAGTATACGGAAGCTACCGGTCGCGACGCCGAAACTGGTGATCGCTTCCTGTTCCTGAACACGGGCGCTGATATGCCGGGCGTGCAGTACGAGTCGAACGAATGGTTCGCCGAACTGTCGGTGCCGCTGTTCCGTGACAGCTTCCTGGGTGAGTACGCTGAACTGAGCGGGTCGTACCGCTCCTTCGACTACACCACGATCGGCACGGGCGACGTCTATGGCGTCAACCTGGTCTATCGTCCGATCCAGGATATTACGTTCAAGTCGAGCTTCAATACGTCGCTGCGCGCGCCGAACCTTGGAGAAAACTTCCAACCCTATAGCCAGACGTTTAACTTCAGCGGCTCGAACGACCCCTGCACCACGGCCAATATCAATGCCGCAGCCAATGCTGAGTACAGGGAAAATCGGATTAAGAACTGTACCGCTCTGGCGGCCCAGCAAGGTTTGACCTTCGACTTCGCTGGCGCCACGCCGCAGAACACCGACGACTTCGGTCTCCTATATGGCACGGGTACTATTGCTGGCGTGAGCGGCGGCAACCCGTTCCTGCAACCCGAAGAATCGGAAAGCTTCACCTTCTCGACAGTGTTGCAACCGCGCTTCATCCCACGCTTCAGCCTGGTTCTTGACTACTTCGACATCACGATCACCAACGTCATCGCGGCGGTCACGCCCACGGTCGCAGCTCAGAACTGCGTCAACGGCGACACGCTGAACACGGCGGCTTGCGCCACCGTCTTCCGCAACAACCCCACTGTGCCGTTCGGCGTCGGCGCTCCGACCAGCGATCCGATTGGTGGCTTTATCGAAGGCTCGATCAACTTCGCCAAGCGCTCGACGCGTGGCCTAGACTTCAACGCCCGCTATTCTCTGGATCTGGAAGAGACCTTGGGCCGTCAACTGGGGCGGCTGGACTACAGCCTGAACGGCACCTGGCTGATCGAGCAGAAGAACTTCAATAACGCTCAAAACCCCAACGACTTCACTGAATCGGCGAGCCTTATCTACTACCCGAGGGTTCGTATGACGTCCTCGCTAACCTGGACGCCGAACGACAAGTGGAGCTTCAACTGGTCTATGGACTGGCAGACCGCTCAGGACATCAGCCAAGCCCGCACACTGGTCCTCAACGCCGACTCGCGCCTGCCGCAGTACATGGATACGGGCAACTTCGCTCGTAACGACTTCACGGTGCGCTGGAACGTTCGTGAAGACCTGTCGATCCGCGCCGGCGTGGTCAACGCCTTCGACGCTGAACAGGCGCCGTGGCTCGGGTACACCCTGTATTCGAACTTCGACCCTTACGGCACGCGCTACTTCATCGGCCTGAACTACCGTCCCTGGTAGGTTCGGTTCGATCCGAAACGGAAAGGGCGGCTCGCAAGAGCCGCCCTTTTTGCTTTTCGACGGCAAAGTCCGAAAAAAATGAGGAAAATCTGCGGCCAAGCTAGGGAAGCGGGCTTCCAAATCCGCCGACTCATATTACCGAAGTAACTCTTCGTTAACGCAGACAGGGTTTTGCTTAACGCGCTCATAACCAATGCGATTCGGCGGGGATTTCGCATTGGGGTTAACGGGCAGGGTCGGTAAGGTTCGGAACAACAATCATGTCTCTCTCGCTGGTGAAGCCGCAACACACGGAACTCAAGCCCCGGATCGTCGTCTTCGGCGTCGGCGGCGCGGGCGGAAACGCCGTGAACAACATGATCGACGCCGGCCTTGAAGGGGTCGAGTTCGTCGTCGCCAACACCGACGCCCAGCACCTCAGCTTCGCCAAGACCGACCGCCGCATCCAACTGGGCGAGACCATCACCCAGGGGCTCGGCGCCGGCGCCCACCCCGAAGTCGGCATGAACGCCGCCGAGGAGAGCGCTGACGAGATCCACGCGCACCTGGAAGGCGCGCATATGGTCTTCATCACCTGCGGCATGGGCGGCGGCACCGGCACCGGTGCGGCCCCCGTCATCGCCAAATGCGCGCGCGACCGCGGCATCCTGACCGTCGGCGTCGTCACCAAGCCCTTCACCTTCGAAGGCCGTCATCGCATGCGTCTGGCGGACTCGGGCGTCGCCGAGCTGCAACGCTACGTCGACACCCTGATCGTCATTCCGAACCAGAACCTGTTCCGCGTCGCCAACGAGCGCACGACCTTCGCCGACGCCTTCGGCATGGCCGACCAGGTGCTGCACTCGGGCGTCCGCTCGATCACCGACCTGATGATCCTGCCGGGCCTGATCAATCTCGACTTCGCCGACGTTCGCGCCGTCATGTCCGAAATGGGCAAGGCGATGATGGGCACGGGCGAGGCCACTGGCGACGACCGCGCCCTGCTGGCGGCTCAGAACGCCATCGCCAACCCGCTGCTGGACGAAACCAGCCTCAAGGGCGCCAAGGCCGTGCTGGTCAACATCACCGGCGGTCTGGACATGACCCTGCTGGAAGTCGATGAGGCCGCCAACGCCATCGCCGCCGAAGTGGACGGCGACGCCAACATCATCTTCGGCGCCGCCTTCGACCCGGCCCTGGACGGCAAGATCCGCGTCTCGGTCGTCGCCACCGGCATGGACGAGGCCGTCATCCAGAAGATCGAGCCCCAGGGTTCGGCCTTCTCGGACCGTCGCCCGACCACGATGGCGCCGCGTCAGCCCGAAGTCCGCATCGACCCGGTTCGTGAACCGGTCCGCGCGCCCGAGCCCGCTCCGGTCTATGAGGCCCCGGCCGCCCGCGCCGCGCCCGAGCCGCGTCCGGAGCCGGTGATCCACGACGCGCCCCGTAATCTGGAGCCGATCGTCGATCCCTGGGTCGAGGAGTATGAATCCGGCGCCGTTCGCGCCCAGCCGGCCGCCGCCTCGCAAGGCGACCTCTATATCGACCGTGGTCAGCCGCAACAGCCGCCGCAAGCCCGTCCGGCTCCGCGCCGCGAAGAAGCTCCGGTCGCTGAAGAAGAATACTACGACGACCGCGATCACCGTCGCAGCGGCTGGAGCCTGTTCGGCAAGAAGCGCCAGCAGCCGCAACAGCAGCAACCGTCCTACGCGCCGCAGCCGTCGTCGAACCGCACGACCCAGCAATTGCGCCAGACGCAGGCGACCCAGCCGACCCAGGATTTCCAGGCGGGTCACGCCGAAGACGACGACCTCGAAATCCCGTCCTTTCTTCGCCGCCTCGCGAACTGATCGGAAGAGACACTGATTGAAACGCCCCGGAGCTTGGCTCCGGGGCGTTTTCGTTGTTGCCGGCTGTCACCGGACCGAAACATTTCGAAACCCATCTTTCATTTCGCGCTTGAGCGCTCGTGGTTAAACGACAGCTGAGGCGAACTCCGCACGACTAAGCGGAGCCGCGCAACACAGAGAGTTTCCATTGTCGGTCCGTAACGACCATCACGAACAGACCATCATCGCCCCGGCCATCTGCGCCGGCGTGGGGGTCCACACCGGCCAGCGCGTCAAGCTGGTCGTGCGTCCCGCTGCGCCCGGCACGGGCATCGTCTTCGTGCGCACCGACATCACGGACCGCGACAACCGCATTCCCGTCTCGGGCGAGGCCGTCATCGACGCTCGTCTGAACACCATGATCGAGAACGCGGCGGGCGTGCGCCTGTCGACCATCGAACACCTGATGGCCGCCCTGTGTGCGCTGGGCGTCTCCAACGCTGTGATCGAGGTCGACGGCCCCGAGCTGCCGATCCTGGACGGTTCGGCGCTGCAGTTCGTGCAACTGCTGGATCGCGCCGGTTTCCGCCGTCAGGAAGCCCCGGTCCGCTACATCGAAATCCTGAAGCCTATCCGGGTGGAGGAGGGCGACAAGTCCGCCGTGCTGCTGCCCTGCGATCGCTATGAGATGCGCTTCGAGATCGACTTCCCCACGCCGGTCATCGGCAATCAGGTGGTGGATTTCGTCGTGGACGAGGCGACCTTCCGCTCGGACATCATGGCCGCCCGCACCTTCGGCTTCGCCCACGAGGTCGAGGCCCTGCGTCAGGCCGGTCTGGCCCGCGGCGGTAGCCTCGAAAACGCTGTGGTCATCGACGGCGACGAGATACTGAACCCCGGCGGCCTGCGCATGGAACGCGAGTTCGTGCGCCACAAGGCTCTGGACGCCATCGGCGACCTCTACGTCCTCGGCGCGCCCCTGCTGGGCCGCTACGAGGGCGTCAAGGCGGGCCACGCCCTGAACAACAAGCTGGTTCGCGCCCTGCTGGCCCAGCCCCACGCCTGGCGCGAAACGACCCGCGTCTTCGACATGGCGATGGCGAGCTGAATCAGCCCAGGCTGATCGTAGAGATCAACCGCCCGAAATCCGGCTCTCCCGCCAGAAACGCCCGCCGGTTGGAGTAGAATCTCGCGGCGTCCGCGCGCGTGTCGTCGCCGGTCCAGGCGGCGTCGCCGACCCCGGATTGCTCCAACCGCCACAGGACGAAGCCCGGCAGGTCGAACAGGCGTTTGTCCTCGGCCGCGCCGGGGGCGAAGAAGCGTTCGCTGCCGGGGTCGTGGTGGGCGAAGCGCTCCTGATAGTCGGCGCCGACCTCATAGGAGGCTTGCGCGATGCAGGGGCCGACCACGGCGACCATGCGCTCGGGCCGGGCGCCCAAGGCCTGCATCGCCGCGACGGTCGAGTGGATGATCCCCCCCAGCGCCCCCTTCCAGCCCGCGTGCGCCGCCCCGACCACGCTGGCCTCGGCGTCGGCGAACAGGACGGGCGCGCAGTCGGCGGTCAGGACGGAGGCGACGGGGCCGCGCACGCCCGTGACCACGGCGTCGCCCTCGGGCCGCTCGCCCGCCCATCCGCTCTCGGCCACGCGGGCCACGGCGGAGTGGATCTGATAGCAGCCGCACAGGTCGTCCAGTCCGCCGCCCATCCATTCGGCGACGCGGCGGCGGTTCTCGGCCACCAGCGCCGGATCATCCTTTGAACCGACGCCGGCGTTCAGCCCGGCGTATATCCCCTCCGACACGCCGCCCTCGCGGGTGAAGAAGCCGTGGCGGACCCCGGCCTTGTCGAGCAGGGGATGGGTGATGGGGTTCAGGCTCATGCGGCCTCCAGCGAGGAACGGGCGGCGGCGACGGCGGCCTCGACGGCCTTGCGCGCCTGGGGGCTGTTCTTCCAGCAGGTGGCGCCTAGGCTGGCGGCGGCGCCGGCGCAGACGACGACCGGATCGGCCCGGGCCAGGCGTTCAAAGCCGCCCAGACCCTGTTCCTCCAGCCGCTCGACCACCTTGGGGCCGACGCCTTTCACGGCCAGTAGAATGTCCCGTTCCCGGTCGGAAAAACGCATCGTCACACTCCCTGCGGAAACAGGCCGCAGTCCTCAGAAACCCGGCAGCGCCAGCGAACGGGGCGAGAAGATCGCCGCCGCCTTGAACAGGTCGCCCATCTGGTCCGGCGCGGTCAGGCGGTCCAGCTGGCGCTGGATGACCGGGGCGGCGTCGGGGCGGGTCTGCATCAACTTCTGGGCGCGGGCTTCGATCCCCAGCGCCTTGAGGAAGGCGCTCTGGCTGACGCAGCCGGTCACGTCGGCGCCGCTGCGCACGGCGGCCTCCAGCACCAGGGGAAAATCGGCCCACTGCGTCAGGTCGGCCTCGCCCGGCGTCGATAAGGGATCGACCTTCTGGTGCCGTCGCAGACCCTGCAAAGTGTCGCCTGCGCCTGGCTTGCCGCGGCCATAGTCGATCAGCAGGGCCGCGCCTGACGCCGCCTTGACCAGAGTGGCCAGATCGCGCGCGAAGGCCGCCTGCTGTTCCGAAATCTCAACCACCTGGCCCGGCTCGACATCGTAGTCCGGCCGCTCGAAGCCGCCGGAAATGGCCACCAGGCCGAAGGTCAGGTCGTTATCGTCGGTCACGCCGACGCGGCGCTCGGCCCAGCCGCCCTCGGTCTTCATGAACTGGCGCGCAGGCATGCAGTCCATCACCTCGTTGCCGATCAGGATGACCGGGGCGTCGGTTTCGATCTGGTGCAGGGCGCTGAGCCAGCGCGGGTGAACGTCAGCGTCGGCCAGCCGCCGCGCCTGTTCGGCCCGCAGCGGCGCGCTCGGCTCGATCAGGATCAGGTCCACGGCCTCAAGGAAGCCGGGGACCAGCCGCGCCGCCCGCAGCACGTCGGACATCAAGGTCCCATCGCCCGGCCCGACCTCGACCAACCGCACCCGCTCGGGCGCGCCCAGACGGCTCCAGACCTCGATGGCCCACAGGCCGATCAGTTCGCCGAACATCTGGCTGACCAGGGGGGCGGTGATGAAGTCGCCGCCTTCTCCCAGCGCAGGGCGCGTAGAGTAATACCCTCCCCTGGGGTCGTGAAGGCAGCGGGTGACATAGTCCGCCACCGTCATCGGCCCAGTCAGCACGATCTCACGGACCAGCCGGTCCTTGAGCGTCTCCGCCATGATGCCTTACGCCTCCGCGACGACCGGCTTCTTCAATGCCCGCCAGATCAGCCAGGCGCCGACCAACATCATCGGGATCGACAGGATCATGCCCATGGTCAGACCCAGCGGCAGGTTCTCCAGCCCGGCGTCTGGCTGGCGCACGTTCTCCAGCGCGGCGCGGCAGACCCCGTAGCCCAGAAGGAACAGGCCGGTGACGAAGCCCGGACGCTTCAGCATCTTCCACTTCCAGATGGCCAGCGACAGGATGATCAGCAGCAGCAGGCCCTCGAGGCCGGCCTCATACAGCTGGCTGGGGTGGCGTGGTTCGTTGCCGGCGGGGCAGAAGCCGTACATCTGTTCGATGCGGGCGTTGCAGAAGCGGATGGCCCAGGGGACTGTCGTTTCACGCCCCCACAGCTCGCCGTTGATGAAGTTGGCGATGCGGCCGAAGAAGAGGCCCAGCGGTGCGACGGGGGCGATCAGGTCGCCCAGGCTGAGCGGATTGATCTTCTGACGGTTGGCGTACAGCAGCAGGGCTGCGACCACGCCGAGGAAGCCCCCATGGAAGCTCATGCCGCCGGTCCACAATTGCAGCAGCTCCAGCCGCTCGCCCCAGCTGTCGCCCGTGAACAACTGGGCGAACATGGCCGGCTTGTAGAAGAGGGCGTAGCCGAAGCGGCCGCCCAGAATGACGCCGAGTGTGATCCACAGCACCAGGTCGTCCAGTTGGGGTCCGGTCACCGGGGACTTGCCGCCGACCCAGAGCCGCTCCGTCTTGGCCAGACGCGAAGCGTACCACCAGCCCAGCACGATCCCGGCGACATAGGCCAGGGCGTACCAGCGGATGGGCAGGGGGCCCAATTGGATCAGGACAGGGTCGAATTCTGGGAAGGGCACAGGGCCTCCTTCAGCGCCATTTGGTACCCGGATCGTCTAGCAAGCGAGACTGCATTCGTCGCGCGCTTTTCCAGCGAAGCAGTTTATAGCCGGTTCGGACGGAAAGGTTTCGTTCACCCAATTTACGACGCCATTAACCATATACTGGTGTGGCCGAGACGAGAGATTTCATCATGCAGACGCGCAATCCGATCCTCGACGAGTTCGCCAAGCTGACCACCGGCGCCATGGGCCTGGCTCAGGCCGCAGGTGACGAGGCCAAGGCCGCCTGGCGCGCCCAGACCGACCGCTTCGTCGCCGAGATGGATCTGGTCCGCCGCGACGAGTTCGACGTGCTGAAAGACGAGATCGCCGTCCTGCGCGCCGAGATCGCCGAGCTTAAGGCTCAGAAATCGCCTGCGAAAAAGGCAGCTGCGGGAACGTCCACAGGCACGACGCCTGATGTGAATTCGGCCGGTTGAGCCGAATCTCCGAACACGTTTACCGTTCGTTTGCAGGTCGTGAGTCGCGGCCCCCGAGTAAGAATGTGAACCCCTGATGGATGCAGCCCGACCCGAAGAGGTCGACGTTCCCTACGACCCCCTGGATGTCGTGGAGCATGTCCTCAACGCGGAGAACCTGCCGTTCGACCGCACGGACGACGGCGACCTCGCCTTCGCCCTGGCCGGCGACTGGAAGGACTATGAGCTGTGGTTCGCCTGGCGCCCGGAGGGCGACTGCCTTCAGCTGTGCTGCGCGCTCGACCTGCGGGTCATGAAGACGCGTCGCGCCGCCGCCTACGAACTGGTGGCGATGATCAACCAACGCACCTGGCTGGGTCACTTCGAGGTCTGGCCGGACGAGGGCGAGATCGTCTTCCGTCATTCTCTGGCCCTGCCGCACAGCGAACGCCCGACTCTGGCCCAGGCGGCGTCCATGATCGACGCCGCCATCGAGGCTGCGGATCGCTACTACCCCGCCTTTGATTTCATGGTGCGCGGCTCCAAGAAGGCGCAGGAAGCCATCGACGCCTGCCTGTTCGAAACGGTCGGCACCGCCTGATGACCAAGGGCGGGAAGATGGGGCCGGTCGTCCTGCAAGGCGTGGGGCGGCTGGGCTCGGCCATCCTCGAAGGCTGGCTGAAGACCGGCGCTGTCGACCCGGCCGACCTCATCATCCTGACCCCGTCCGAGAAGCCCGCCGCCGAGACGGCGCGCACCCTGGGCGCGCGGATCAATCCGCCGCTGGAAGCTCTGGCCGACGCCCGCGCCTTCGTCATCGGCGTCAAGCCAGCCAAATGGTTCGAGGCCTCGCGCCCGGTCCTGCCGCATCTGGCCCCCGACGCCGTCATCGTCTCGGTCATGGCCGGCGTGAGGGGCGAAACGATTTCGGCAGGCTTCGACGGCCGTTCCGTCGTCCGCATCATGCCGACGACCGGCGTGGCCCAGGCCCAGGGCGTGGCGACCATCTGGGCCGCCGACTCCGCCGCCCGCGCGCTGGGCGAAGCCCTGTTCGCGCCCATCGCCGAGACCGTCCATCTGGATGACGAACCATCCATGCACGCCGCGACCGCCGTGTCCGGCTGCGGTCCCGCCTACTTCTTCGCCTTCACCCGCGCCCTGGCCCAGGCCGGGGTCGAGGAGGGCCTGTCGCCCGACGCCGCCGTGCGGCTGGCCCGCGCCACCCTGCGGTCCGCTGCAGCGGGCGTGGAGGGAACTGAGACGCTGGACGCCCTGATCGACCGCGTGGCCTCGCCCGGCGGCGTGACCCAGGCGGGCCTTGTGGCCCTGAACGCAAACGGCGCCCTCGACCGGGCGGTCGAGAGCGCCGTTCAGGCGGCTGTGGCCAAGTCCACCGCGCTTGGCGGCTGATCCTCAGCGCCCCAGTCTTCAGCGCTTGACGTAGCGGCCTTCGGCCAGGTTGCGGGCCAACCGGTCGTAGGCCGTGCGGGCGTCCTGCCAGGTGCTGTAGCCGCGCACGTCAGCCAGATTGGTGGAGTAGTAGTCGTATTTGACGGGCTGGGTTTCGCCCGCAGCGGTCGTGACCGTGCCTTCGATGGCGGCCCCGCCGATGGATATGCTGCGCATGGCGTCCAGGCCGGGCTTGTCGGAAAGCTGCTGCATGGTCGGCCGGTTGGGCTTCAGATCGGTAATCGTCAGCTCGATACGGGCGCCGTCCAGAGCGTCACGCTGGGTCAGAACGCGGGTGACCGTGGCGGTCAGGTCGTCAATCTGTTGCTGAACGTCCCGCTGGCCCAGTTCTTCGGCGGTCTTGGCGAAGTCGGGGCTGACGGTGACGACGACGGCGGAGGGTTGGGCTGAGACAGCGCTCGCCAGGGCGAGGGCGGCCGTCACAGGCGCGATAAATGCGAATGGACGCATGATAGGGTCTCCTGATCCAGGCCCCCCTGGAACGAGTGCAAGATGGCGTCGTTCCAGCGGCAAAGCTAGGGGGTGCGGCGCCAGGTCATCCCGGCAGACGGATCGACGCCTTCAATCCGCCCAGGTCGCTGCGGCTCAGGGTGATGTCGCCGCCGTGGCCGCGCGCCACGTCGCGGGCGATGGCCAGGCCCAGGCCGACGCCCTTGCTGTTCTGGTTGCGCGAGGCGTCGAGCCGGGAAAAGGGGCGGAAAGCCTCCTCGTGCATGTCCTCGGGAATGCCCGGACCATCGTCCTCGACGGCGATCTCAATGCCGCCGGAGGGCAGGGGGCGGGCCGACAGCCGCACATGCTCGCCATGGACGGCGGCGTTGCCGGCCAGGTTGTTCAGCGCCCGGCGGAAGGCGAGGGGGCGAAGCTGGGCGTCCATTTCGTCGGGCGTTTCGACCGTGACCTCGGCGCCGGCGCGTCGGGCGTCCTCCGCAGCGCGGCTCAGCATTTCAGGGACGGAGACGGCCTGGATCGCCTCGCCCGCCTCGCCGCGCGCAAAGGCCAGATACTCGTCGATCATGTGTTCCATCTCGTCCAGATCCCCCTTCATCGCCTCGGCCCGCTTGAAGGGCGGGGCCAGGGCCAGTTCGAGGCGCAGACGGGTCAGGGGCGTGCGCAGGTCGTGGCTGACCGAGGCCAGCAGGGCGGTGCGCTGTTCGATATGCCGTTGGATGCGGGCGCGCATGTCGAGGAAGGCGGAGGCTGCGGCCCGGACTTCTCGCGCGCCATGGGGCTTGAAGCGCGGCACGCTTTCGCCCCGGCCAAAGGCTTCGGCGGCGTCGGCCAGACGTTCGATGGCGCGCACCTGGTTGCGGATGAACAGTACGGCCACCCCCAGCAACAGGACGGTGGCGATCATCAACCACAGGACGAAGATGTGGGCCTGTGTCGCCACGGCGCGTTCACGCGGGGCGATGATACGCAGCACGCCGTTCGGCTCCTGCACCCGGATATCGACATAGGCAGGATAGCGGGTGGTGTCGAACCAGAAGGGTTGGTCCAGGCGTGATGCAAGAGCCTTCTCCATGGCGCGATCGACCACGCCGATGGCGCCGCGTCGCTGCTCCTTGGGCAGGCTGGCGCCATCCTGGAAGGCCACAGACAACTGCATCGATCGCTCGGCCCGGTCAGCGATGACGCTCAGATTCTGCGGGGTCGGCTGGTCGCGATAGCTTTCGGCGGCCCAGGCCACGTCTCCGGCCAGGCCTTCCGACAGTCGGGCGGTCACGGCCTGCCAGTGGGCGTCGAAAAAGGCCCAGGTCACCGCGCCCTGCATGATCAGCACCGGCAGGACGATGATCAGCAGGGACCGACCCCAGAGCGAGGTCGGCAGTCGGCGCTTGATCATCCGCGCCCAGAGGGGAAGGGGCAGGAGCCGCATCTTCGGCTCAGTCCGGCGCCAACATGTAGCCGATCCCGCGCACGGTCTGGAGATAGCGCGGATTCTTGGGGTCGGCCTCCAGCTTGCGGCGCAGGCGCGTCACCTGCACGTCCACGGCGCGGCCGGTGATGTCGGCGGTGTCGGGCGACAGGTTCATGCGTTCGACCGGCGAGTGGGCGTGGATGGCCAGGGTCTTGAGCAGCTGCGCCTCGGCCTCGGTCAGGCGTTGCAGCGTCCCGTCGCGGGTCAGTTCCAGCCGCTCCATATCGAACACCGCGGGTCCCATGCGGATCTCGCGCGGGGTCATCGGCTTGCCGCCGGTGCGGCGCAGGATGGCCTCGATCCGTAGCGCCAGTTCGCGAGGATCAAACGGCTTCGACATATAGTCGTCGGCGCCCCGCGACAGGCCCTCGATGCGGTCGTCGGGATCCCCCTTGGCGGTCAGCAGCAGGACGGGCGTCTTGGACAGGGCCGCCTGGCTGCGAATCCAGGTGGTCAGGTCGAACCCGCTCTCGCCCGGCATCATGACGTCCAGCACGATCAGGTCGAACTCGATCAGTTCGACCAGACGGCGCGCCGCGCCCGCATGGGCGGCGCCGGTGACGCGATAGCCTTCACGCGCCAGGAACTCTTTCAGCAGTTCGCGGATTCTGTCGTCGTCGTCGACGACCAGCAGGTGGCGGCCGGCGCCGGCTGCAGCAATGGGGCCGGAGCGGCCGTTCGAGCGCGTATCAGTCATGCTTTAGGCGATCCTGCCGAACGCAAGGCGTTGACGGCGGCGGGAGAGAAGAGTGTAACCGGACCACATCCCCGGGAGACGTTATTCAATGGCCTTCGTTCCTTTCGACGATCGTGACGGCTGGATCTGGTTTGACGGCGCGTTCGTGCCCTGGCGGGGCGCGAAAACGCACGTTCTGACCCATGGCCTTCACTACGGCTCGTCGGTCTTCGAGGGTGAGCGTATGTACGGCGGCGAAATCTTCAAGCTGACGGCGCACAGCCAACGGCTGAAGCGCTCGGCCGAGCTGCTGGACTTCGACATTCCCTACAGCGTGGCCGAGATCGACGCCGCCTGCAAGGAAACCTGTGAAAAGAACGGCCTGACGGACTGCTACATTCGTCCGGTCGCCTATCTGGGCGCTGAGCAGCTCAGCGTCTCCTCGCTGAACAGCAAGGTCCACCTGGCCATCGCCGCCTGGGAGTGGCCCAGCTATTTCGACCCCGAGGTCAAGAAGAAGGGCATCCGTCTGGAGTGGGCCAAGTGGCGCCGCCCCGACCCGGCCACCGCCCCGTCGACGGCCAAGGCCGGCGGTCTCTACATGATCTGCACCATGTCCAAGACGGCGGCCGAGAAGCGCGGCTACGCCGACGCCATGATGTTGGACTGGCGCGGCTATGTCGCCGAGGCCACCGGCGCCAACGTCTTCTTCGTCCAGAACGGCGTCATGCACACCCCGCGCGTCGATCACATCCTGGACGGCATCACGCGTCAGACCATCATCGAAATGGCCCAGGCCCGGGGCGTCGAGGTCGTGGTCCGCGACATCCTGCCGGAAGAACTGGCCAACTTCTCGGAATGCTTCCTCACCGGCTCGGCCGCCGAGGTCACCCCGGTCAGCGAGATCGGCGACAACCGCTTCACGCCCGGCGAGCTGTCGCTCAGCCTGATGGACGACTACGGCAAGCTGGTTCGCGGCCAGTTGTAAGACTGACAGCCTTTCCTCCCCATGGAATGGGGCGGAAAGAAAACTGCGATCAGGCGGAGGGATCACCCTCCGCCTTTTTCGTGCGCACAGCCTCCGCCGCCTTGCGGGTGCGTGCATTTCTGCGCCAGCGCCACAGCAGCCAGATCAGCGGCGCCCCGACCAGCAGGACCGGCAGGACGCTGGCGAGGAAGAGGATCAGCACCCCCAGCGAGGACATGAAGGCGTAGGAGGCCGAGTTCAGCGCATCCACGACCGGCCGCGCCGCGCTGTCGGGCGCCAGTTGACCGGCCGCGCTATAGGTCACGTCCAGCCGCGAGGTCTGCACCCGGGTCCGCATGATCGCCAGGGCCGAGCGCGTCGCGTCCAGCTCGCCCTGCACCCGCGCCAGTTCACGCTCGACCTGCAACAGTTGCTCCAGCGGGCCGCTGCGTGTGGCCAGAAGCTGCTGCAACCGGTCGCGCAGCGTCTCCATCGCCCGCATCCGCGCCTCGGTGTCGACCAGTTGCCGGGTCAGGTCTTCGCTCTCGACAGCCTGTTGCGCCACGCGCCCGCCCGCGCCCCTGGCCTCGCCCTCCAGCGCGGCCCGGAAACGGGCGACGTAGGCGGGCGTCGCTCGCATCTCGAGGCGGGCCTCAACGGAATCACGGCCGACGCGGCTGGAGTTCGAGCCGATCACCTGACAGGCGGATGCGCCAGCGGCGATGCAGGCCTGTTGGTGCCGGGCCATCATCATCGGCGCAGCCTCGGCCGGAAGCTCCAGCCCGAAACGATAGGCGTAGGCGATGCTGGGCGCGACGACGGGCGTGGCGGCGTTGGTCGCCGCCGTTGGCGCCGATGCCGCCGTATCGGCTGGCGGCGCCGGTTCCATCAGGGCCACATCCACCGACTCGTCGGCGTATTGACGGGAGGCCTCCTGGCATCCCGCGAGCAGGACACCCGCCGCCGCCGCCCAGATCAGTTCCTTGCCCATCCGACCTCTCCCCATCAATGACGTAACGGTGATTGGCCGCCCGCATAACGGCAAAGTTTAGGCTGAGCCGAGGCCGCAGCGCGGCAGGACGCCGCATGCGCTCTTGACCAGCAGGCTCAGGGTAGCGTTCAAGCAGATTTCAAGGACGGTGCTCAGCCGTCGGCTGGTCGCGGAGCCGCCTTTCCTCATGTTCAGCCTTCTGAACCTCCAGAGCCTGTTCGGCCTGATTGTCATCGTCGCCGTCTGCTGGGGCCTGTCCGAGAACCGCAAGGTCTTTCCCTGGCGTCTGGCCATCGGCGCTGTCGCAGTGCAGGCGGCCCTGGTTCTGGCGACCTTCGCCATTCCCGGTTCGCAGGTGGTGCTGGACGGCATCAACAATGCGGTGAAGGGGCTGGAACTGGCCACGGAAGAGGGGACCAAGTTCGTCTTCGGCTATCTGGCCGGCGGGGCCCAGCCCTACGCCGTGGCCAATGAAGGCGCCCTGTTCACCTTCGCCTTCAAGGTCCTGCCGCTGATCCTGGTGATCTCGGCCCTGTCGGCCCTGCTGTGGCACTGGAAGATCCTGAAGTGGATCACGCTCGGCTTCGGCTTCCTGTTCCAGCGCACCATGGGCCTGGGCGGCGCCTCGGCCTTGGCGGTTGCGGCCAATGTCTTCCTGGGCATGATCGAAAGCCCCATCGTCATTCGCGCCTATCTGGACAAGCTGACCCGGTCGGAGCTGTTCCTGATGATGGTGGTCGGCCTGGCCACCGTCGCCGGCTCGACCATGGTGGCCTATGCGACCATCCTCGGCCCGGTCCTGACCAATGCGGCGGGCCACGTTCTGGTCGCCTCCATCGTCTCGGCGCCCGCCGGCGTCCTGCTGGCGCGGGTCATCATCCCCGAGAAGCCGGGTGAGGGCGGAGCGGTCGCCGACTACAACTCGGCGCTGAAGTACGACAGCTCGATCGACGCCATCGTCAAGGGCACGTCGGACGGCCTGATGGTGGTGCTGAACATCTCGGCCGTGCTGATCGTCTTCGTCGCCCTGGTCGCCCTGGCCAACGTCATGCTGGGCGGCTTCTGGATCGGCGGCGAGGCCTTGAGCGTCGAGCGCATCCTGGGCGTGGTCTTCTCGCCCGTCGCCTGGCTGATCGGCGTGGAATGGGCCGACGCCCACACGGCCGGATGGCTGCTGGGCGTCAAGCTGACCCTGACCGAGTTCGTCGCCTTCATCCGGTTGGGCGAGGTTCCCGCCGGCGACATGAGCGAGCGCACGCGGATGCTGATGACCTACGCCCTGTGCGGCTTCGCCAACATCGGCTCGGTCGGCATCACGGTCACCGGCCTGTCGGTGCTGATGCCCGAGCGCCGCGAAGAGGTTCTGGGTCTGGTGTGGAAGGCCCTGTTCGCCGGCTTCCTGGCCACCCTGATGACCGCCTGCATCGTCGGGGCCATGCCGGCCTCGGTGTTCGGCCAGTAAAGCGTCTTCCAGAAACTGAGGGGTATCGTCAGATGAAGCTCTACACCTCGCATCGCGCGCCCAATCCGCGCCGGGTCCGCTGGGTCATGGCCGAGAAGGGCGTCGACAACGTCGACTTCGTCGAGATCGACCTGCTGTCCGGTCAGCACCGCACGGCGGACTATCGCGCCAAGGTCGGCGTGCCCCACGTTCCGGCGCTGGAACTGGATGACGGGACCTGCATCTCGGAATCCATCGCCATCTGCCGCTATCTGGAGGCGCTGAACCCGGAGCCGAACCTGTTCGGCCACGATGCGAAGGAACAGGCGCTGATCGAGATGTGGACCCGCCGCTGCGAGATCTACCTGGCCAATCCGATGATGCTGAACGTCCGCTTCAGCCACCCGGCCCTCGCTGCGCTGGAAGCGCCCCAGCCTCAGGTCGCCGAATACAGCCGCGTCGGCGCCGAGAAGTTCATGCGCCTGCTGGACCGTCAGTTGGCCGAGCACGAATTCATCGCCGCCGACCGCTTCACCATCGCCGACATCGTCGCCGCGGTCGGGCTCGACTTCGCCCGACTGGTCAAATACCGCCCGCCGGAAGAGTTTACCCATCTGGCCCGGTGGATGGACGACTGCCGCGCCCGCCCGGCGGCCAAGGCTGGCGTCTAAGCGCTTTTCGGGCGCTGTTCGTCATGCCAAGCTGTGCGGCATGAACAGAGCGCTCACGATCACCCTCGTCCTTGGTCTCGCCGCATCGGCCGCCGCCTGTACGGAAAGCCGACGCGCGCGCAACGACGCCACCTTCAGCGACCGCCCGGCCGACATCACCTGCTGGACCTATGGCGTCGAGACCTTCAAGGGCCGCTCGACCGGCAAGGTCGAGTACAACGACGGCGGCCGCATCGCCTTCGTGGACGCCGCCAACGGTCGCTACACCACGGTGGATGGCGAATGCCGCGTGGTCTATTCGCCCTCGAAGTAGCGGCCTCAGTCGCGCGGCGTGAACTTCCGGATCACGCCCGAGAAGGTCATCAGCAGGCGCTCGCCGGTGTTGATCTGGCCGCGCACGAAGATCAGGCTCTTGCCCGCCTTGGTGACCTGGCCGGTCGCCTCAATCAGTTCGCCGACATAGGCACCGTCGATGAAGGTGGAATCCAGTTGCACCGTCACGCCCGACGCCCCCTCCATCTCCTGATAGGCGATCTGGAACATGGCGATGTCGGCGAAGGTCATCAGGCAGCCGCCGTGCATCCTGTGCCCGGCGTTCATGTGCTTCTGCTCGGCGCGGAAGGCGCAGCGCATATGGCCGTCGGGGTCCAGCTTGCCGTAGAAGGGACCGACCACCACGTCGAAGGTGTCGTGCAGGTCATAGGTCTGCCAGCCGGCGAACTCGCCTTCGGTGACTGTGATTTTCGCGACCATGCCGATTACGCCTTCTTTCCGATCTTGCGGTGCAGCATATAGACCCGATGAGCGATCCAATCGAAGCGGCCATTTTTGAAAAACTGGCCAAGGCCGACCCCAAGAACGTCGGCGGCAAGAGTATTGAACCTTCGGACGTGGCCAAGGAGCTGCAGCCTGAGCAGTGGCAGCGCATGCTGCCCAAGGTTCGCGCCACGGCCCTGGGCCTGATGCGTCAGGGCAGGCTGACCATCACCAAGAAGGGCAAGGCGGTCGATCCGAACGCCTTCAAGGGTGTGATCCGTCTGCGGCTCCCGACTGAAGCCGAGACGGCGGCGGCTCTGGCGGCCCTGCCGCCGGTTGAAAAATCGGATGATGATTTCGACTGAACCGGACACCGGCCTGGACGCTGTCCTGGCCGATATCCGCGCCTGCCGGGCCTGCCTGGGGCATCTGCCCCACACGCCGCGCCCGGTGGTCATGGTCGCGCCCCAGACGCGCCTGCTGATCTGCGGCCAGGCGCCGGGGCGGCGGGTGCATGAAAGCGGTCTGCCCTTCACTGATCCATCCGGCGTGCGTCTTCGTGACTGGATGGGCGTGGATGAAGCGACCTTCTACGGCGATCCGCGCCTGGGCGTCGCCGCCCAGGCCTTCTGCTTTCCCGGCACCAGTCCTAAAGGCGGCGACTATCCCCCGCCGCGCCGATGCGCCGAGCTGTGGCGGCCCCGACTGCTGGCCGAACTGCCCAAGGTCGAGCTGACCCTGCTGGTCGGCGGCTATGCCCAGGTCTGGGCCCTGGGCGACCGGGCCCGCTCCAACATGACCGAAACCGTCCGCGCCTGGCGTGACTACGCGCCCGCCATACTGCCCCTGCCGCACCCATCATGGCGCAATACGGCCTGGCTGCGGAAAAATCCGTGGTTCGAGGCCGAGGTTCTGCCCTACCTTCGCGAACGCGTCCGAGTCATGATCGGGTGATGATCTTTCCAATCCGCTCATCCCGGCGGACGCCGGGATCCAGTGCTTTGGGTATCATGACGCAGAGTTCGGACTTGATCGCCGCCGTGTTCGCCAGCCTTGCGTGTGCGGCCAAACGACTGGGCCCCCATCTTCCAAAACTGTGGGTCCGCCGGGGTGAGCGGGCATTCGGGGCGGCGCTTTTCGCTCTGACCCTCTCGGCCTGCGCCACGCCGCACCTGCAAGGCCCCCAGACCCCGCCCATCGGTTTCACCGGCCCGCGCATCGAGGCCGGGACGCTGGGACGCGGCGCCTTCGTGGTGCAGGACGGGGCGCGACTGCCCTATCTCCGTTGGGGCCCCGAGGGCGGCCAGAAACCCTGGGCCGTCATCGTCGCCCTGCACGGCTTCAACGACCACTATTCCTCCTTCCGCCTGGCCGGGCCGTGGTGGGCGACGCGCGGCATAGAGACATGGGCCTATGATCAGCGCGGCTTCGGCCTGTCGCCCCATCGTGGCGAGTTCGCGCCCGAGACCCTGACCAGCGCCGATCTGCGCACCATCGTCGCCCTGGTCCGCGCCGAGCGCCCCAACGCCCTGATCGTGGTGGCGGGCGAGAGCATGGGCGGGTCCTCGACCATCGCCGCCTTTGGAGGCGAGGCTGCACCCGACGCCGACCGTGTCATCCTGCTGGCCCCCGGCGTCTGGGGCTGGTCCAGCCAGAGTCCGTTCAACCGGGCCGGGTTGTGGGCGGCCGCGCGACTGATGGGCGACCGGGCCGTCGAACCCCCCGCCTTCGCCGTTCGCAATATTCGCGCTTCGGACAATACGCTTGAGCTGATCCGCAATGGACGGGACCCTGGCAGCATCATCTCCACACGGTTCGACGCCATGAACGGCCTGGTCGATCTGATGGAGGCGGCCTCCATCCGTCTGGGCGCGATCGAGAAGCCGACCTTGCTGTTGTACGGCGCGCACGATCAGATCGTGCGCAAGGGTCCCATGCGACTGGCGCTGGAACGGGCGGGCGATCGGCCCAACCTGCGGACGGCCTGGTATCCCAACGGGTGGCATATCCTGAACCGCGACCTGCAGGGCGAGGTCATCTATCGCGACATCGAGGCCTGGCTGCGCGACGCGGCGGCGCCTCTGCCGTCCGGCGCCGCGCCCGTGCTGCCAGTGCTGCAAGCCGATCCCAAGGCGCGCTGATCCGCCCAACCCGACCCTTTTCCTGACGCGAAACCGTCATGCTTGCCGTTTAGGCGGGCGCGGCGTATCTCCTCGCGCAATAAAAAATACCCCAGGAAAGGCCTGTCATGGGCAAGACGCTGTTTGATTCCCTCTCTTTTGCGAACCATGAAGGCGTCCACGCTTTCCACGACGAGAAAACCGGCCTGAAAGCTATCGTCGCGGTTCACTCCACGGCGCGCGGCCCCGCCGTCGGCGGCACCCGCATGTGGAGCTACGCCTCGTCCGCCGAAGCGCTGGAAGACGTGCTGCGCCTGTCCAAGGGCATGAGCTACAAGAACGCCGTCGCGGACCTGGAAATGGGCGGCGGCAAGTCGGTCATCATCGGCGACAGCCGTACCCAGAAATCGCCGGAGCTGTTCCGCGCCTTCGGTCGCGCCCTGAACGGCCTGGGCGGCGCCTACTACGCCGCTGAAGACGTCGGCGTCTCGGTCGAGGACATCGCCGAAGCCCGCAAGGCTACCGAATACGTCCTGGGCCTGAAGGACGGCCCTGAAGCCTCGGGCGACCCCAGCCCTGTCACCGCCGAGGGCGTCTATCGCTCGACCCTGGCCGTCGCCCGCCGCCTGTGGAAGCAGGACGACCTGACGGGCCTGACCATCGCCGTGCAGGGCGTCGGCCACGTCGGCGGCTATCTGGCCGACAAGCTGCACAAGGCCGGCGCCAAGCTGGTCATGACCGACGTCAACACCGCCGTCCTGGCCGAGGTCGCCGCCCGCACGGGCGCCGAGATCGTGGCCCCGGACGCCATCTATGACGTCAAGGCCGACATCTACGCGCCCTGCGCCCTGGGCGCGACGCTGAACCTGCAAACCCTGGATCGACTGACGGTCAAGGCTGTGGTGGGGGCCGCCAACAACCAGCTGGCCACGCCGGACATCGGCCAGATCCTGTTCGAGCGCTGCGTGCTCTACGCCCCCGACTACGTCGTCAACGGCGGCGGCATCATCAACGTCGCCTCGGAAATGAACGCCCGCCAGACCGGCGGCGCCTACGACCCGTCGTGGGTCGAGGGCAAGCTGTCGCGCCTGATGGAGACCTTTGAGGAAATCCTCGAGCGTTCGGCCTCCGAGAACAAGCCGACCCACCTGATCGCCGACGCCATCGCCGAGGCCCGCATCAATGCGGCGGCGAACCAGAAGGCGGAGCTGCTGAAGGCGGCCTGACTGTCTTCCTTCTCCCCTTGCGGGAGAAGGTGGGCGCCGCAGGCGCTCGGATGAGGGGTGTGAGCATTGCCGTCTCCGGCAGGGCCGCACCCCTCTTTCGTGTCCGATTGTCATCGGTCGCGCCGCCACCCCTCATCCGTCTCGCTGCGCAAGCCGCCTTCTCCCTCAAGGGGAGAAGGGTTTGGGGCGGATTCCTTCAATCTTTAACGCATCTTAACGCGGCGTTTACCATCCACGCGGCACTTTCTGCCTAGCGGGGCGGTGTGGTCCTCCCGCCAGTATGGGGCGGGGACGCGTGGGCGGCTTCACGGCGGCGTTGCAGAAGTTCGGGATCGGTCGTCTGGCCGCAGTGCTTGGCGTCGCCGCCGGCGTGGCGGCCGTGCTGGTCGCTGTCATGCTGCGTGTGGGCCAGGCGCCCGACGCGCTGCTCTATTCCAATCTCGACCTGCGTGAAGCGTCCGAGATCAGCGCCGCCCTGGACCAGGCGGGCATCAAGTATTCGTCCAAGGGCGACGGCTCGACCATCTTCGTCAGCCGCGACGAGGTCGGCACGGCGCGCCTGATGCTGGCGGGCAAGGGGCTCGTGACCTCGGGCAGCGTCGGTTACGAGATCTTCGACAACCAGTCGGTGCTGGGTCAGACCGAGTTCCAGCAGAACCTCAACGAGCAGCGCGCCCTGCAGGGCGAACTGTCGCGCACCATCATGTCGATGCGCGGCATCACTTCGGCCCGCGTCCACATCACCATGCCGCGCCGGGAAATGTTCCAGGCCGCCGCCATCGATCCGACCGCCGCCGTGGTCGTCGGCGTCGGCGGGCGCGACCTCAGCGCCGATCAGGTCCGCGCCATCCGCAACGTCGTCGCCTCGTCCGTGCCCAACCTGAAGCCCGACAAGGTCACGGTGACGGATCAGTCCAACCGCACCCTGGCCGCCGGGTCCGAGGACAGCGGCTTCACCTCGGCCAACGCCGAGGCCGCCAAGGCCACGACCGAGGCCCAGCTTCAGACCCGCATCCAGGATATCGTCGAGGGCGTCGTCGGCGCCGGCGCGGCCCGTGTCCAGGTGACCGCCGACATCGACCACAGCCGCTCGACCACCCAGGAGCAGAGGTTCGATCCGGACGGCCAGGTGGTTCGCTCGACCTCGACCAACGGCTCGCAGTCCCAGGACACGACGGGTCAGGCCGACGGCGGCGTCACCGCCACCAACAACATTCCCGGCGGCGCAGCCCCGAACGCCACCCCGGTCGGGTCGACCAACTCGGAAAACACCGAGACGACCAACTACGAGATCTCCAACACCACCACGACGACGGTGAAGGAGCCGGGAGAGGTCAAGAAGCTGTCGGTCTCGGTCGCCGTGGACGGCAAGTACACGCCCGCCGCCAACGGTCAGGGCGAGCCGACCTACGCCCCGCGCACGGCCGAGGAAGTCCAGCAGATCAAGACCCTGGTCGCCGCCGCCGTCGGCATCGACGAGACGCGCGGCGACAAGATCGAGGTGATCAATGTCCGCTTCAATCGTGAGCCCTCCGCGGCGCCGGGCGCGGAAGAAGGGTCGTCGCTGTTCAACTTCGACAAGAACGACATCATGCGTGGGGTCGAGCTTCTGGTCCTGCTGATCACGGGCTTGCTGCTGATCTTCTTCGTTGTCCGCCCCCTGCTGAAGACGGCTTCCGGCGGCGCTGGGACGCCCGCCCTGATCGGGGCCAGCGGCATGCCTGTGACCCCTCTGGACACTCAGCTGGTCGGCGGCGTCCTGCCGGGCTCCCCGCCCATGCTGGCCGGTCCCAGCGAGATGGATCAGCGCCTCGACATCGCCCGCATCGAGGGACAGGTGAAGGCTTCCTCGATCAAGAAGGTGGCCGATTTCGTCGACACCCACCCGGAGGAATCCACCGCCATCCTCCGCTCCTGGGTGCATGAAAGCTAATGACCCGTCTGGTGAGCAAGAAGGGGCCGGTCGACGACATCCGCAAGCTGACGGGGCCTGAACGGGCGGCCGTCGTCCTGCTGTCGCTGGGCGAAGAGCACACCATCCTGTGGCAGCAGCTCGACGAGGAGGAGATCAAGGAGGTCTCCCAAGCCATGGCAGGCCTCGGAACGGTGGCGGCCTCGGTGGTCGAGGAGGTTCTGGTCGAGTTCGTTTCAGGCATCGGCGGCGCCGGCGCCCTGATGGGCAGCTACGAACAGACCCAGCGCCTGCTGGCCTCCTTCATGCCGGGCGAGCGCGTCGACGCCCTGATGGAGGAAATCCGCGGTCCCGCCGGCCGGACCATGTGGGACAAGCTCGGCAATGTGAACGAGGCCGTTCTCGCCAACTATCTGAAGAACGAATACCCCCAGACGGTCGCGGTGGTCCTGTCCAAGGTCAAGCCTGACCATGCCTCGCGCGTGTTGACGGCCCTGCCAGAGGACTTCGCCCTGGAATGCGTCCAGCGCATGCTGCGCATGGAGCCGGTGCAGCGCGACATCCTCGACAAGATCGAACAGACCCTGCGCACCGAGTTCATGTCCAACCTGGCGCGCACGTCCAAGCGCGACAGCCATGAGTTGATGGCCGACATCTTCAACAGCTTCGACCGTCAGACCGAGGCCCGCTTCATCGGCGCCCTGGAGGAACGCAGCCGCGACTCGGCCGAGCGCATCCGTTCGCTGATGTTCGTGTTCGAGGATCTGTCCAAGCTGGACCCCGGCGGCGTCCAGACCCTGCTGCGGGCGGTCGAGAAGGACCAACTGGGCCTGGCGCTGAAGGGCGCCTCGGACGCTCTTCGCGAAATGTTCTTCTCCAACATGTCCGAGCGTGCGTCGAAGATCATGCGCGAGGACATGGAGTCGATGGGGCCGGTGCGCCTCAAGGACGTCGACGCCGCCCAGATGACCATGGTCCAGGTGGCCAAGGATCTCGCCGCGCGCGGCGACATCATGCTGGCCGGCCAGAGCGGCGACGACGAGTTGATCTACTGACATGACCGGCATCCTCTCCACCGCACGCCCCTTCATCTTCGACACCGAGTTCGACGCGGCCGGCGATGTCGTGCGCCCCTCGACCTGGCAGCCGACCAAGCGCAGCTTCGCCCCCGCCGAAGTCGACGCCCTGGTGGCCCAGGCGCGGCTGGAGGCCCGCCAGCAGGCTCTGGCCGAGGTCGAGGCTCTGCGCGCCGACGCCCTGTCGGCCCTGGCTCAGACGGTCGCCCATGCGGCGGGCGCGCTCAGCACCGTGGCCGAGGCCCACCGGCGACAGTCGGCGGAACTGTCGGTCGCCGCCGCTCGGGTTCTGGCATCCGCCGCTTTCGACCGCTTCCCGCGTCGCCCGCTGGAGGCCGCCATCGAGGCCCTGGGCCAGGAGGTCGACGCCTCGCCCCGTCTGCTGGTCCGCGCCTCAGGACTCGACGAGCCGACCCGCGCCCACATTGAGGCCCTGTGCGCCGACGCGGGCTTCAGCGGCCTGATCGCCTTCCGCGAGGACGCCGGCGCCCCCGCCGCCGCCTTCACCCTGGAATGGGCCGACGGCCGCGCCGAGTTTGATCCCGAGGGCGTCGCCGCCCGCGTTTCCGCCGCGCTGGAGGCCGCGCTTGCGGCCGAGGCCGGCCATGCTGAACCCCTCGACCGGAGCGCCTTCTGATGGCCATTGACGATCTCGCCCTGGAAGAGTTTGGCGACTCCACCGCTCTGAACGTAGCGGATGAGGGCGGCGACAAGTCCGCCGCCGACCTGGCCACCGTCTTTGACGTGCCGGTCAACATCTCGGCCGTGCTGGGCAAGGCGCACATGTCGGTGGCGCAACTGCTGAAGCTGAACCGCGGCTCTGTGCTGGAGCTGGACCGCAAGGTCGGCGAGGCCATCGACATCTTCGTCAACAACCGTCTGGTCGCCCGTGGGGAGGTCGTCGTCGTCGAGGATCGCCTGGGCGTGACTATGACGGAAATCATCAAGACCGAGGACTCGGGCGCCTGATTGGCCGCCCGGTTTTCGAAGTAGAGATCTAGAGGAGAAGACCCATGCGGCTTCTGGTGGTTGGCAGGCTCAGCGGACAACTGGCGACGGCGGTGAAGATGGCCATGGCGCACGGCGCCAAGGTCCAGCACGTCGAGCGCGCCGATCAGGCGACCGAGCAACTGCGTCGCGGGCAGGGGGCCGACCTGATGATGGTCGACTACCGCATCGACATCGCCGCTTTGATCGCCGCCAACGACGCCGAGCGCATCTTCGTGCCGATCGTCGCCTGCGGCGTGGACGCCGACGCCAAGGAGGCCGCCGACGCCATCCGCGCCGGGGCCAAGGAGTTCATCCCCCTGCCGCCCGAGGCGGACCTGATCGCCGCCGTCCTGTCCGCCGTGGCCGACGACGAGCGCCCGATGATCTCGGCCGACCCGGCGATGAAGGCCGTCGTGGCCCTGGCCGATCAGGTGGCGCGTTCGGACGCCTCCATCCTGATCACCGGCGAAAGCGGCGTCGGCAAGGAGGTGATGGCCCGTCACCTGCACAACGGCTCCAAGCGCGCCGACCGCGCCTTCATCAGCGTCAACTGCGCCGCCATTCCCGACAACCTGCTGGAATCCGAGCTGTTCGGCCACGAGAAGGGCGCCTTCACCGGCGCCGTGGCCCGCCGCATCGGCAAGTTCGAGGAGGCCGACGGCGGCACTCTGTTGCTGGACGAAATCTCGGAGATGGACGCTCGCCTGCAGGCCAAGCTGCTGCGCGCCATCCAGGAGCGGGTCATCGACCGCGTCGGCGGCTCCAAGCCCGTGCCGGTCAACATCCGCATCATCGCCACCTCCAACCGCGACCTGGCCAAGGCCGTGGCCGAGGGGACCTTCCGCGAAGACCTGCTGTATCGCCTGAACGTGGTGAACCTGCGCCTGCCGGCCTTGCGCGAACGCCCGGGCGACATCGCCGTCCTGTGCGACCACTTCGTCCGCAAGTACGCCGCCGCCAACGGCGTGCCGCCGCGCCCGATCTCGGTCGACGCCCGCCGCGCCCTGGTCGGTCACCGCTGGCCCGGCAACGTGCGTGAGCTGGAAAACGCCATGCACCGCGCTGTCCTGCTGGCGACCGGGCCCGAGATCGACGTCGAGGCCATCCGCCTGCCGGACGGTCGTCCCCTGCTGGAAGGCGGCTCCACCGCGCCGTCGCCGACCGCCTCGACCTATGACGCCGGCGTCGCCGGTCATGCGGCCCAGATGGCCGACGCCATGACCCGCAGCTTCGTCGGTCAGACCGTGGCCGAGATGGAAAAGACCCTGATCCTCGACACCCTGAACCACTGCCTGGGCAACCGCACCCATGCGGCCACCATCCTGGGCATCTCGATCCGCACCCTGCGCAACAAGCTCAACGAATACGCCGACGAAGGCACGGCGATTCCAGCGCCCCAGTCGGGCGTGGCCGCCGCCTACGGTGCGGCGGGCTGACCATGCGCGCTGACCGGCGGACCCTTCTGCTCGGCGCCGGCGCCTTGGCGCTCGCCGCCTGTTCGCGCGAGGTGAAGTCCGCTGAATCCGATCTGGACGCCGACATCGAGGGGACTACAGGGATACTCGATCTGGACCTGTCGGACCTCGAGGCCCGTCATGGCGGACGTCTGGGCCTGGCCATCGCCTCGGCCGGCGTGAACGCCGCCTGGCGCGGCGACGAACGCTTCGTCTATTGCTCGACCTTCAAGATGTATCTGACCGCCGCGACCCTGTTGCGCGTCCAGGCCGGGCAGGAGCGGCTGGATCGCGCCATCCCCATCAGCGCCGCCGACATGATCAGCCACGCCCCGACCACGGAGCCGGCGGTCGGCTCGAGCCTGACCGTCGAGCAGTTGATGAAGGCCACGGTCGAACTGAGCGACAACCCCGCCGCCAATATCCTGATCCGCGAGATGGGCGGGCTGGAAGCCCTGCGCGCCTTCTATCGCGGCATCGGCGACGACAGCACCCGCGTCGATCGCCTCGAGCCCGAGATGAACCGCGCGGACGGCGACAAGGACACCATCACCCCGATCCAGTCGGTGCAGAACATCAGCCGCCTGCTGGTCTCGCCCGAGACCCCGCTGAACCTGGCTTCCAAGGCTCTGCTGATGCGCTGGATGACCGACACCCCGACCGGGCAGGGCCGCATCAAGGCGGGCGCGCCCGCCGGCTGGGCCGTGGCGCACAAGACCGGTACAGGCGGTTACGGCCCAACCAACGACATCGGCCTGATCCAGCCGCCCACCGGCGCGCCTGTCGTCATCGCCGTCTACTTCCACGCGACGAAGGATTCGACCGACGCCCAGCGCGAGGCCGTCATCGCCGACGCCACCCGTCTGGCGTTGAAAGCCCTCGGCCATGGCTGAGATCTCGCGAATCCTGTCATCTGGCGGGATGACCTTCGTCTGCCGCCATGGTTGATGCGCCGATCCTGATGAAGGACGGCTATGCGCGCCCCACCGGGCGTGACGCGCTCGGCTGGGTGATGCGCGGCGAAGTGATGATGGCGCTCGGCGTGATCGGCGTCATCATGCTGCTGATCCTGCCAGTCCCGAAGATGCTTCTGGACCTGCTGCTGGCGATCTCGCTGGTGTCCAGCGTCCTGATCCTGATGACGGCCGTCATGATGAAGCGGCCGCTGGACTTCGCCATCTTCCCCACGGTGCTGCTGGTTTCGACCCTGTTCCGCCTTGGCCTCAACCTGGCCTCGACCCGCCTGATCCTGACACATGGCCACGAAGGCCACGACAGCGCCGGTCAGGTCATCAACGCCTTCGGGCAACTGATGATGGGCGGCAACTTCATCATCGGGGTGATCATCTTCGCCATCGTCCTGGTGGTGAACTTCGTGGTCATTACCAAGGGTTCGACCCGCATCGCCGAGGTCTCGGCCCGCTTTACCCTGGACTCCATGCCGGGCAAGCAGATGGCCATCGACGCCGACCTGTCGTCCGGCCTGATCGACGAGGACCAGGCCAAGCTGCGGCGCAAGGAGCTGGAACAGGAATCCACCTTCTTCGGGGCCATGGACGGCGCCTCCAAGTTCGTGCGCGGCGACGCCGTGGCGGGCCTGATCATCACCTTCATCAACGCCATCGGCGGCCTGCTGATCGGGGTGCTGCAACACCAGTTGCCGGTGGGCGAGGCCGCCAACACCTATGTCCAGCTGACTATAGGCGACGGTCTGGTGACCCAGGTCCCGGCCATCATCATCTCCATCGCCGCCGGCTTCCTGGTGTCCAAGGCGGGCGTCGAGGGCACGGCGGACAAGGCCCTGGTGGCGCAACTGGCCACCAACCCGGTCAGCCTGGGCGTCGTGTCCGGCGCCTCGGGCCTGATTGGCCTGATCCCGGGCATGCCGCTGATTCCGTTCGCGGCCCTGGCCCTGGGTACGGGCTTCATGGCCTGGCGCCTGGGCCGCAACCGGCTGAAGCCTGCCGTGGTCGAATCCGTCGACCTGGGCAAGCCCAAGGAAGATGTCGAGGAGCCCATCTCGACCGCCCTGAGCATCGACGAGGTCAAGATCGAGCTGGGCTACGCCCTCTTGTCCCTGATCAATGATCTGGAAGGGCGTCGCCTGACCGACCAGATCCGCGCCCTGCGTCGCTCCCTGGCCCAGGAATACGGCTTCGTCATGCCGTCGGTCCGCATCCTCGACAACATGCGCCTGCCCAATCAGGGCTACGCCATCCGGATCAAGGAGATGGAGGCCGGGGCCGGCGAGGTGCGTCTGTCCTCCCTCATGGCCATGGACCCGGCCGGTCGCCAGGTCGAACTGCCGGGCGAACACACGCGCGAGCCCGCCTTCGGCCTGCCCGCCACCTGGATCGACGAAAACCTGCGGGAAGAGGCCACCTTCCGGGGCTACACCCTGGTCGATCCCTCGACGGTCCTGACCACGCACCTGACCGAGATCCTCAAGGAGAACATGGCCGAGCTGCTGTCCTACGCCGAGGTGCAGAAGCTGCTGGCGGAGTTGAACGGGGAAGAGAAGAAGCTCGTCGACGAACTGATACCGACCGTCGTCACCGTCACCACCCTGCAACGCGTGCTTCAGACCCTGCTGCGGGAAAAGGTCTCGATCCGCGACCTGCCCGCCATCCTCGAAGGCCTGGCCGAGGCCGCGCCGCACACCACCAGCGTCACCACCCTGGTCGAACACGTCCGCACCCGTCTGGCCCGCCAGCTGTGCTGGGCCAACCGCGGCGACGACGGCGCCCTGCCGATCATCACACTGTCGCCGGATTGGGAGCAGTCTTTCGCCGACAGCCTGATCGGCCCCGGTGAAGACAAGCAACTGGCCATGGCCCCCAGCCGCCTGCAGGACTTCATCCGCAATGTGCGTGACGTCTTCGAACGCGCCGCCATGGCCGGCGAGAACCCGGTTCTGCTGACGGGTCCTCAGGTTCGCCCCTATGTCCGTTCGATCATCGAACGTTTCCGGGGTCAGACCGTGGTGATGAGCCAGAACGAGGTCCATCCCAAGGCCCGCCTGCGCACGGTCGGCACGGTCTGATCGGCCTCAAGGTTAACGACTGGACTCAAGGGGTTCGGTCGATAAGCTGGGATTCATGAAACGCATCCGGCCGGCCCTGCGCACCTTTGGCGCCTTCCTGCGCACGCCGACCCTCAGTCGCTCGATCATCGCCCTTCTGGCGCTGGCCATCCTGCTGCTGCTGGCGGTGAACGCCGCCACCTTCGTCATGATCCAGCGGACGTCGGCCTACAACGACACGGTCGACCACAGCCAGCAGGTTCGTCTGGCGGCCAAGGACGTCCTCAGCCTTCTGATCGACGCCGAGACGGGACAGCGGGGCTTCATGCTGACCGCCCGGCCTGAGTATCTCAAGGTCCATGATCGGGCCGTGGCGGCCCTGCCGGATGTTCTGGCCCAACTGGATGAACTGATTGGAGACGACGCGGAGCTGACCCCCCGGCTGGCGCGCGTCCAGGTCTTCTATCAGGAGCGGATGGCGCTGATGGACCGGACGATCGGTCTGACGCGCACCGGGCGGATCGGCGAGGCGGTCTCCCTGATCCGCAGCGGGCGCGGCAAGACGCTGATGGACGCCATGCGGGTCGAGTTGACGGCTATCGACGCGGTTCAGGCCCAGCGTCTGGTTGAGCGCACGCGCCAGTCGGAATGGGCTTCGGCGGTGACGGTCTCCGTCAACGCCCTCGCGGCGCTGCTGATCCTGATCCTTGCGGGGATCAGCGTCTGGCTGGTTCGACGCTACGTCGAGGAGATCCAGACGGCTCATTTCGAACTCGATCGCGTCAACGCCGGCCTGGAGAACAAGGTGCGCGACCGCACCGCCGAGCTGACCCGCGCCAACGAGGAAATCCAGCGGTTCGCCTATATCGTCAGTCATGACCTTCGTTCGCCCCTGGTCAACGTCATGGGCTACACGTCTGAACTCGAGCAGGTCGGCAAGATGGTGGACGAACAGCTGACGCAGCTGGAGCAGACGCATCCCGGCGCCGTCGATGCCGAGTCCATCCGCGCCGTGCGAGAGGACGTGCCGGAAGCGGTCAACTTCATTCGGGCCTCGACCACCAAGATGGACGGCCTGATCAAGGCCATCCTGCGCCTGTCGCGCGAAGGGCGCAGGGGGCTGGTTCCGGAGGTTCTGCCCATGACGGCCCTGGTGCATGCCATCGCGGACAGCGTCAGCCATCAGGTGGTCGAGGTCGGCGGCGCCGTCATGGTGAAAGACCTGCCGGAACTGGAAAGCGACCGCCTGTCGATCGAGCAGATTTTCGGCAACCTGATCGACAACGCCGTCAAGTATCAGCAACCGGGCCGCCCCATCAGTATTGTCGTCGATGGCGAAGAGTCGCCCGGCGGCTGGGTCTCCTACCGGGTGACCGACAATGGCCGCGGCGTCTCCGCACGCGATCATGAACGGATTTTCGAGTTGTTCCGACGCGCCGGAAGGCAGGATCAGCCGGGCGAGGGCCTCGGCCTCGCCTTCGTGCGCAACAGCGTGCGTCGCCTGGGCGGTTCCATCGAACTGGAGTCAGAGCTCGGACAAGGCTCGACTTTCCATCTGAAATTCCCCAAACGGTTGATCATGCTGGGCGACCAAGGAGACGGTTTGTGAGCCATTCGGTGAAGATCGTCATGGTCGAGGACGACCACGGCCACGCCAAGCTGATCGAAAAGAACATCCGTCGCGCCAATATCGGCAACGACATCGTCCATTTTGATCACGGCGACGCGGCGCTCGACTATCTGTTCAGCGAGGAGGTGCGCGCCAACGGTCCGCTGCTGATCCTGCTCGACCTGAACCTGCCGGACATGTCGGGCACGGACATCCTGGAAAAGGTGAAATCGGACGAGCGCTTGCGGCGTGCGCCGGTCGTGGTCCTGACCACCACCGACGACAAGGTCGAAATTCAGCGCTGCTACGATCTCGGCTGCAATGTCTACATCACCAAGCCGGTCGACTACGAAGCCTTCGCGGGCGCTATTCGCCAACTTGGTCTCTTCCTGTCTGTCATGCAGGCGCCGGAGATCTGAGCGACGTGGTCCATACGGGGGCTCCCATTCGCCTGCTCTACATCGACGATGACCGGGGGCTTTCCCGGCTCGTTCAGAAGGAGCTGGGGCGTCACGGCTACGCCGTGACCTGTGCGCCTGACGCCGACGCCGGGTATGAGGCCTTGCAGGCCGGCGAGTTCGATGTCTGCGCCCTTGATCACTACATGCCGGGCCGCGAGGGGCTGGACGTGCTTCCGGACATCCTGGCCCTGCCGACCCCGCCGCCGGTGGTCTATGTCACCGGGGCCCAGGATGGACGCATCGCCGTGGCCGCCCTGCGTGCGGGCGCGGCCGACTATGTCATCAAGGACGTGTCGGAGGACTTCACCGCCCTGCTGCGCTCTGCGGTCGAGGACGCCCTGCTGCGCCGTCGTCTGGAACGTGAAAACGAAGAGGCCCAGGAAGAGGTGCGCCTCGCCCGGGACCGCGCCGAGGCCATGCTGCGCGAGGTCAACCACCGCGTCGGCAACTCCCTCCAGCTGGTGTCCAGCTTCATCTCCCTGCAACTTCGCCAACTGGCCGACGAAGGCGCCCGGTCGGCCCTGCGAGAGGCTCAGGTGCGGATCGAGGCGGTCGCCCATGTCCACCGGCGCCTCTATACGTCTTCGGACATGGCCACGGTAGCGATGGACGAGTATCTGGCGGGGCTCGTCGAGGAGCTGGGCAAGTCGGTGGGCCCCGGGGACGGTTCGCCGCGACTGGCCCTTCGGGCTGAGCCGATGCGCGTCACGACGGACCAGGCGGTGTCGCTGGGGGTCATCGTCACGGAACTGGTCACCAACGCCGTCAAATACGCCTACGCGCCCGGCGAGGGCGGCGAAATCCGCGTGGTGCTGGAAGGCGCCGTCGAAGGACGCGCCATTCTGACGGTGGAGGACGACGGTCCCGGTCTTGGCGACGGCGCGCCCAAGGGGACGGGTCTGGGCTCCAAGATCGTGTCCGCCATGGCCGGGGGACTGCGTTCAGCGGTCGAATTCGACGCCGAGCATCCAGGGGTTCGGGCGCGGCTGGTCTTTGATCTTTAGGCCCTTTCGCATTGTCTGGCCGGCGCGTTAGTCTGCGGCGATGAAGCTTCAGTTTGGAACGGCCCGCCCGGGTCTCGACTATATCCATCGTCCCGCCGCCTTCGGACTGGTCGAACGGGACGGCAAGCTGGCCTGCGTCCGCGTGGATCGCGGCGAGGGCAGCTACTTCGACCTGCCCGGCGGCGCCGTCGACGGCGAGGAAAGCGAGCAGCAGGCGCTTGTTCGCGAGTTCGGCGAAGAGACCGGCCTGATCGTTCAGCCCGAGGATCGCCTGGTCGAGGCTGCACAGTATTTCCGCAAGACCGATGGCTCGCCGGTCAACAATGCGGGCGGCTTCTGGACCGCGCGTGTCACAGGTTTCGACGCATCCTCGCAATGCGAAGCGGACCATGAACTGGTCTGGCTGGAGCCGCTGGACGCCGTCTCCCGGCTGCGCCACGAAGCTCACGCCTGGGCGGTCGCCAAATGGCTGCGGTCGAAAATCTAGGGAACCGCCTTGCCCATGAATGGTTGTTTCTGTCGAAGTGTCGCCAGTCTGGCGGCGCCAAGACAGGAAGTGTCCAATGCCAGATCAAGATCGCATCGAAGGCGCCGCCAAGAATATGGGCGGCAAGATCAAGGAAGCTGCCGGCAAGGTGACTGGCGACGAAAAGCTGAAAGCTGAAGGTCGCGCAGACCAGGTAGAAGGCAAGGTTCAGAACGCCGTTGGCGGTCTCAAGGATACTATTCGCGACAAGAGCTAAGCTTCGCGCTTTGGCGTTGATCAAGCCGCCGTCCCTCGCCGGGCGGCGGCTTTATCGTGCGCGGCTCAGTCACCGCCCAGGCGGATGCGCAGGCCCTCGGGTTCGCGCGCCTCGCCCGGCGCCGCCCGGCATTCGCTGTTGAAGGCGATGGCGCCGCTGGGCGTGCGCTGCGGGCGGTTGTCGCAAACCTTTTCCAGCGGGGTCGGCGCGCCCAGGGCCGCCACCGGCCGGGCCCCGCATTGCATGGCGTAGCCGTTGGCCGCCGTGCCGGGCGTGCAGTTCTCGAGCGCCGCAGAGGGGCGCAGGCCGTCGGGCAGTCGGTCGCCCATGACAGCGGCCAGCGTCACTCGCACGCGCGCCTGACAATGCTCAAGCGGCTCGTCCTTGCGGATGAAGGGGCTGCACTGCGACCGTTCCCAGCCATAGGGATCGGCCAGGGCCTCGGCTGGCAAGACTGGAACCGGCGCCGTGACAACGGCCTCTTCGATAGGGGCGGGGGGATCGTCTGACCAGACCACGCCGGGCGCGGCCTGTTGCAGGACCAAGGCGAAGAGCAGAACCATCGTCATCGCATCTCTCCTTATCGGGGGCGGGTCAGACTCCTACCGTGTCAGCGCCCGCATCGCCTTGTCCAGTCCGTCCAGCGTGAGAGGGAACATGCGCTGGTCCATGACTTCGCTGATCAGGCCGACCGACTGGGTATAGCTCCAGTAGCGTTCGGTGACGGGGTTCAGCCAGACCGACTTGTCCCACTGCTGGCGGGCGCGTTTCAGCCAGACCGCGCCGGCCTCCTCGTTCCAGTGCTCAACCGAACCGCCCGGCATGGTGATCTCATAGGGGGACATGGTGGCGTCGCCGACGAAGATGGCCCGCCAGTCGCCGGGGTATTTGTTCAGCACGTCCCAGGTCGGGATCTTCTCGTTGTGACGCCGCCGGTTGTCCTTCCACACCCCTTCGTAGAGGCAGTTGTGGAAGTAGAAGAACTCCAGGTTCTTGAACTCGGTCCTGGCCGCCGAGAACAGCTCCTCGCACAGCTTGATATGGCCATCCATCGACCCGCCGATGTCGAGGAACAGCAGGACCTTGATCGTGTTGCGCCGCTCGGGCCGCATCCGGATGTCCAGCCAGCCCTGACGCGCCGTGCCGTCGATGGTGCCGTCCATGTCCAGTTCTTCGGCCGCGCCCTCGCGCGCAAACCGGCGCAGACGCCGCAGGGCGACCTTGATGTTGCGGGTCCCCAGCTCGACCGTGTCGTCCAGATTCCGGTATTCGCGCTTTTCCCAGACCTTGACCGCGCGGCCCTGCTTGCCGGGGCCGCCGATGCGCACGCCCTCGGGGTTATAGCCGCCGTGGCCGAAGGGGCTGGTCCCGCCCGTGCCGATCCACTTGCTGCCGCCCTGGTGGCGCTCCTTCTGCTCCTCCAGGCGCTGTTTCAGCGTCTCCATCAGCTTGTCGAAGCCGCCGAGCGCCTCGATCTGGGCCTTCTCCTCGTCGGTCAGGAACTTCTCGGTCAGCAGCCGCAGCCAGTCCTCGGGAATATCGGTGGTCAGGTCCTCGCCCGCCCCGACCGTCTCCAGCCCCTTGAACACCTTGGCGAACACCTGATCGAAGCGGTCATAGTGCTTCTCGTCCTTGACCAGCACCGCCCGCGACAGATGATAGAAGGCCTCGACCTCTCGCCCCGCTACATCCTTGTCCATGGCCTCCATCAGATGGAGCCATTCCTTCAGCGAAACCGGAACACGGGCTTCGCGCAGGGCGGTGAAGAAGGGCAGGAGCATTAGTCTAGCGTCTCCAGGGCGTGCCGAAGCTCCGCCATGTCCTCGTTGGCGATGGTCCAGAGAACCAGGCTGCTGGCCGAGCCATAGTCGTGGGCCAGTCTGTGGCGCAGGCTGATCATGCCGCGCCAGTCGAGATGCGGCACACGCGCCTTGAAGGCGTCGGACAGATGGATCGCTGCTTCACCGATCATCAGCAGACGAAACGCCGTTGCGTCCCGGTGCAGCATATCTCGGTCAAAGGCTTCCAAGCTCAGGCCGTGGATATACAAATCGATGAGGCGAGCCGATTCCTTGATCTCGGCCAACAGGCCCGGATCGCTCCGCTCAGACTGCAAGGCTGTCTCGCAGGGCATCGGCGCGGACATGGGGGTTGCGAAGCCCGTCGTCGGCCAAAAGATCGACGCGCCGACCGATAATATCGGATAAGTCTTCGGCTAGGCTGTAGAAACGCAGACCCATGGGGCGCGCCAGATCTACCAGCAGGTCCACGTCGCTGTCCGGCCCCGCCTCGTCGCGGGCGTAGCTGCCGAACAGACGCAGGTTCACGATCCCCTGCTCGGCGAGCCAAGGCTTGAGGTCTCGCAACTTGATCAGAAGTTCAGCGCGGGTCATGGCCGCAGTCTAGCCTATCCCCGCCGTAAGATGAACTCGTGGTCGTTCCAGGCGCCGACCGGGTAGTTGTATTCGCCCGCCTTCTCGAACCCATAGGCGGCGTACAGTTTCTGAGCCCTTTCGTTGCCGCTCCAGACGCCGATCCACAGGGGGCCGTCGGTGTGGGCCTCCATCCAGTCCAGCGCCAGCTTCAGCAGCTTGGTCCCCAGGCCCAGGCCCTGCGCGTCGCGGCCGATGTAGAGGCGGCGCAGTTCGGCGTGGCTGGGTCGGGCGTCGGGATGGGGCAGGGTGTTGGGTCCGGTGTTGGCGAAGCCCAGGATCTCGCCGTCGCGGGCGGCCACCCACCAGGCGGCGCCGGGCTCGGCCAGTTTCGCGGAGATGTTCTCGACGCTGAAGCTCTTGTCGAGGAAGGCGGCCAGGTCCGCAGCGGGGTAGGGGATGCCGAAACCTTCGACGAAGGTGTCCACGAAAGTCTGTCGGCCCAGCACGGCCAGGGCGGCGGCGTCAGCGAGGCGGGCGGGGCGGATCACGGGCTCGGTCATGGTGTCGGCCATAGCGCCGAGAGGCGCGTGGGTCGAGGCTGCAAACACGGCTCGCGAGGCTGTCATCGCTTGGTGGTTGCAGGGGCGCGTTCCGGGAGCTACCACCATCTTCCAAGGGGCGAGCGACGCGCTGGCCCCGTCAACCGCAATCGGGGGGATTGAGGGACGCCAAAGCCTTGATTTCACAGGTCGCTCCCCGTGCTATGACGTCTCCCGCACTCATGACCCACACCGAATCCGTCGCATCGACGCCTTCTGAGGCGCCCTCCGCCGCCCAGGCGACGCCGGCGCTCGGCGCGATTATTCTGGCGCGACACGGCGAACCGGCCCTGTCGCGCAAATGTCTGATCACCTCGGACGAATATCGCGACTGGTGGGGCCGCTATGAGGTCGGCGGCCTGCGCGCCGGCCAGACGCCGCCCCAGACCCTGCTGACCGCCGCCGAAGGCGCGGGCGCCATCTACGCCTCATCCCGTCTTCGCGCTCAGGAAACAGCCCGCGCCGTGGCCCGCGACCGCGAGGTCCTGGTCGACGCCCTCTTCATCGAGGCGCCCCTGCCGCCGCCGCATTTCCCGTCGTGGATCAAGCTGTCGCCGCGCTACTGGGGCGTGATCTCGCGCTTCTGGTGGCACGTCTTCAACCACCACGAAGGCCAGGAAACCCGCGCCGAGGCCGAGGTCCGCGCCGATCAGGCCGCCCGCATCCTGATCGCCCGCGCGGGCGAAGGTCAGGACGTCCTGGTTCTGGCCCACGGCTATTTCAACCACATGGTCGGCCAGAAGCTGAAGCTCCACGGCTGGCGCCTGGCCGAGAACCAGGGGTTCAAATACTGGTCCCAGCGTCGCTACGAGAAGCGCTGACGCCTTTCGTCGTTGATGCGCCGCGCGGGCGTCTCTAGGTTGCCCGCATCATGACCGACGCTCCCCTCGCTCCCCCCGTTTCCGCCGATCTCAGCTTCGAGGACGCCCTGTCGCGCCTGGAGGGCATCGTCTCGCGCCTGGAGTCCGGCCAGGCCCCGCTGGAAGAGTCCATCGCCCTGTACGAAGAAGGCGCGCGCCTGAAGGCCCATTGCGAGGCCCGGCTCAAGGCCGCCCAACTGCGTGTGGAGAAGATCGTCGTCGGCGCCGACGGCCAGGCCAGGGGTGTCGAGCCCGCCGAGTTCGGCTGACGGCGCGCTGTGACCCTGCTCGCCGCCAATTCCCCGGAACAGGCCGTCATCGACCGGGTGGCCGAGATCGCCGATCTGGTCACCGTCGCGCTCGATGAACTGTTGCCCCGCGCCGACGGCCCGGAATCCCGTCTGACCGAGGCCATGCGCTATGCCGCGCTCGGCCCGGGCAAGCGGTTGCGGCCTTTTTTCGCTATCGAGGCCGGGCGGCTGTTCAATGTGGACGAGCGCGCCGTGCTGCGCGCCGCCTGCGCCCTGGAATGCGTCCACGCCTATTCGCTGGTGCATGACGACCTGCCGGCGATGGACGACGACGACGTGCGGCGCGGCCGCCCGACCCTGCACATCGCCTATGACGAGGCCACCGCCATCCTGGCCGGCGACGCGCTGCAGACCGCCGCCTTCGACATCATTCTGGACGAAGACACCCACGAGGACCCAGCCATCCGCTGCGAACTGGCCCGGCGCCTGTCGTTTGCGTCCGGCGCACGCGGTATGGCCGGCGGCCAGATGATCGACCTGCTGGGCGTCCGCGACGACCTCGGCGGCGTCGCCCGGATGCAGCGGCTGAAGACCGGCGCCCTGTTCGCCTACGCCTTCGAGATCCCGCTGATCATCGCCAACGCCAGCGATGCCGCCCGTCACGCCCTGACCAGTTTCGCCCACGATATCGGTCTGGCCTATCAGATCGTCGACGACCTGCTGGACGTGGAAGGCGACGCCGCCGAACTGGGCAAGGCCGCCGGCGGCAAGGACGCCGCCCTCGGCAAGACCAATTTCGTCACCCTGCTGGGCGTCGACGCGGCGCGGCACAGGGTCGCGCATCTGGCCGATCAGGCCCGCTCCCACCTCGATCCGTTCGGCCATGACGGAGAAATCCTCAAGGCCAGCGTGGACTTTGTGCTCAAGCGCAGGTCCTGACGGGCATGGCGTGGAACACGTCGATTGCGGCGCGTATCCTCAGGGTCAATCACGGCGGCGAACACGGCGCCATTTGCATCTACAGCGCCCAGACCGTGGCGGCGCGTTTTCGTGCGCCTGACCTTCTGCCCTTCCTGAACGAAGCTCTGGCCCAGGAAGGCGGTCATCGAGCGCGATTTCGCAGCCTGATGCCTTCGCGTCAGGGCAAGCCCTGCAGAATGATGTGGATATGGGCGGTTGGCGGTGCTGGGCTCGGCCTGATCTCGGGTGTCCTCGGTCGCGAAGCCATTCTGGCCTGCACAGAGGCTGTCGAGCGAACGGTTCATCGACATCTCGATGACCAGATTCGGTGGTCTTCATCGCGAGATGAAGAGCTTTGCCGCGCCATCGAAGGCATCCAGATCGAGGAGCAGGAGCATATTCGCTATGCGGCGACTCAACGCAGTGGCCATGGCTTCGCTTGGCTTGAAAGCACAATAAGCCATGCGACTGAAGCGTTGATTTGGCTGTCCACCCGAGGCGATTCAACGCGCCTTGCCCGGCAACTGGCTGTCGACGCCGCCGTTTAACACCTTGTCACATGCCCATGGCGACGACATGGACACTCGCTTGAATGCCGATCCCGGACTAGATGTCTCTGATGCCTGATACTCCCGTTCTCGACACTGTCACTGTTCCTGCCGATATGCGCGGGTTCGATATCGCGCGGCTGAAGCAGTTGGCCGACGATGTGCGGACCGAGACCATCGACGCCGTCTCCGTCACCGGCGGCCATCTGGGCTCGGCGCTGGGCGTGGTCGAGCTGACGGTCGCCCTGCACCATGTGTTCGAGACGCCGAAGGACATCCTGATCTGGGACGTCGGCCATCAGTGCTATCCGCACAAGATCCTGACCGGGCGTCGCGACCGCATCCGCACCCTGCGTCAGGGCGGCGGCCTGTCGGGCTTCACCAAGCGGGCGGAGAGCGAATACGATCCCTTCGGCGCGGCCCACGCCTCGACCTCGATCAGCGCGGCGCTCGGCTTCGCCGCCGCCCGCGACGCCAAGGGCGAGAAGAACCGCGTCGTGGCCGTGATCGGCGACGGCTCGATGTCGGCGGGCATGGCCTATGAGGCGATGAACAACGCCGCCGAGGCCACCAGCGGCCAGCTGATGGTCGTCCTGAACGACAACGACATGTCGATCGCCCCGCCCGTCGGCGGAATGAGCGCCTATCTGGCCAAGCAGGTCTCGGGCGGCGCCTATCAGAACATCCGCAAGGTCGGGAAGAAGTTCGTCGACCACATGCCGCGCCCCTTCCGCGACGCGGCGCGCAAGGCCGAGGAATACGCCCGCGGCATGATCGTCGGCGGCACCTTCTTCGAGGAGCTGGGCTTCTACTACATCGGGCCGATCGACGGTCACGACATGGAGAACCTGGTCCCCATCCTGAAGAACGCCGCCGCCATCACCGACCGTCCGGTGCTGGTCCACGTCGTGACGCAAAAGGGCAAGGGCTACGCCCCAGCTGAGGACAGCGCCGACAAGTACCACGGCGTGGTCAAGTTCGACGTCGTCTCGGGCAAGCAGGCCAAGGCCGTCTCCAACGCCCCCAGCTACACCAAGGTCTTCGGCGCCGAGCTGATCAAGCACGCCCACAATGACCCCAGCATCGTGGCGATCACCGCCGCCATGCCGACCGGCACCGGGCTGGACCTGTTCGGTCAGGCCTTCCCCGACCGCACCTTCGACGTCGGCATCGCCGAGCAGCACGCCGTCACCTTCGCCGCCGGTCTGGCCGCCGACGGGATGAAGCCGGTCTGCGCCATCTATTCGACCTTCCTCCAGCGCGGCTACGACCAGGTCGTCCACGACGTGGCGATCCAGTCCCTGCCGGTGCGCTTCGCCATGGACCGGGCCGGTCTGGTCGGCGCCGACGGCGCGACCCACGCCGGCAGCTTCGACATCGGCTTCATGGGGGCTCTGCCCGGCATGGTGCTGATGGCCGCCGCCGACGAGGCGGAACTGGCCGCCATGATCTCGACCTCCCTGGCCATCGACGACCGCCCTTCGGCGTTCAGGTATCCGCGCGGCGACGGCGTCGGCGTCGAGATTCCCGAACTGGCCGCCCCGCTGGAGATCGGCAAGGGCCGCATCGTCCGCGAAGGCACGTCGGTCGCCATCCTGTCGCTGGGCACCCGCCTGCAGGAATCGCTGAAAGCCGCCGACCTGCTGGCCGCGCGCGGCGTCTCGGCCACCGTCGCCGACGCCCGTTTCGCCAAGCCGCTGGACGCCGACATGATCCTGCGTCTGGCGCGCGAGCATGAATGCCTGATCACGGTGGAAGAGGGCGCCATGGGCGGCTTCGGCGCCTTCGTCCTGCAACTGCTGGCCGAGAAGGGCGCGCTGGATTCGGGCCTCAAGATCCGCACCCTGACCCTGCCGGATGTCTTCCAGGACCAGGACAAGCCCGAGATCATGTACGCCCAGGCCGGCCTCGACGCCGACCACATCGCGGCTGTCGCCCTGACCGCCTTGGGCGTCGACGCCAGCCGCGCGGCAAGGGCTTAAACGCCTCTTCCTTCTTCTCCCCATGAAAGGGGAGAGAGACTGCATCATTCCGCGACTCGTCGTCGCGCACGCAACTTTGATTGGGCCGAATCGGTTTCATCCCGGCAGAATCCAGGCCGCAAGCCTTGCCGTGGCGGCCCCGTGTCCCCAGCTTATGGCTTCCAGTCCCAAGAAGAACCTTCACCGACGCAGGAGCGCCGATGCCGCATGCCGACAGCCTGATTATCACCCTGGTCGGGGGCTTCGTCCTCGCCTTCGTGTTCGGCATGTTGGCCAATCGGCTGAAGCTGTCGCCCCTGGTCGGCTATCTGGTCGCCGGCGTTGTGGTCGGCCCCTACACCGGCGGCTTCGTAGCAGACACCGAACTGGCGCCCCAGTTGGCCGAGATCGGCGTCATCCTGCTGATGTTCGGGGTCGGGCTGCATTTTTCGCTCGCCGATCTGATGAAGGTGCGCAAGGTCGCCATTCCCGGCGCCCTGGTGCAGATCGCCGCCGCTACGGTCCTGGGCTGGGGGCTCGGACGTTTCCTGCTGGGCCTCGGAGACATCGAGGCCCTGTTGCTGGGCTTCTCGCTGTCGGTGGCTTCGACCGTGGTCCTGCTGCGCGCGCTGGAAGAACGCAAACAGCTCAAGAGCGACGCGGGCCGCATCGCCATGGGCTGGCTGATTGTCGAGGATCTGGTGATCGTGATCGCTCTGGTCATGCTGCCCCTGCTCATCATTGCGCCGGGCGAGACATTGAGCGGCGCAGAACTGGCCAAGTCTATCGGCTGGACCCTGATCAAGGTCGCGGGCTTCGTCAGCGTCATGCTGGTCGTGGGCGCCAAGGTCCTGCCCTGGGTTCTGGTGCGCATCGCCCACACCAAGTCGCGCGAGCTGTTCACCCTGGGCGTCCTGGCCATTGCTCTGGGGATCGCCTGGGTCGCCTATTATCTTTTCCACTCCTTCGCCCTCGGCGCCTTCCTGGCCGGGCTGGTGCTGAACAGCTCGCCGCTGGGGCACAATGCGGCTGAGCGTTCGTTGCCGCTGCGCGACGCCTTCGCCGTTCTGTTCTTCGTCTCGGTGGGCATGCTCTTCGATCCCAGCATTCTGCTGCGCGAGCCCCTGGCCGTGCTCGGGGTTCTGGGCATTGTCATCGTCGGCAAGTCCCTCGCAGCCCTGGCCATCACCACGGCCTTCAGGCTTGACCGATCCACCAGCCTGACGGTCGCGGCCAGCCTGGCCCAGATTGGCGAATTTTCCTTCATCCTGGCGGCCACTTCGGTGTCTCTGGGCGCCATGAGCCGCGAGACCCATGACCTGATCCTCGCCGCAGCCTTGCTGTCGATCTCGCTCAATCCCTTCGTCTTCGCCCTGATCGACCGCATGGGAGGACGCACCGCGCCGCCTGTCAAAAAGCCGGAACCCGAGCCCAAGGCGGCGCTGGCTGAAGTGATGTAGTGATAGAAGAGGCCCGGTGATCGCTCATCGGGCCTCTTCCGCATCGGCGTCCTGACAGGGGACTACAGGACGCCGATCATGCTCGCGACCAGGGGATGGCGCACGATGTCCTGCTCGGCCAGACGGACGACCGCGATATCCGGCACCGCCTCGAGACGCGCAGCGACGTCCGAAAGACCCGAGATCCCGGGCAGCAGGTCCGACTGCTGCGGATCGCCGGTCACCACCATGGTCGAGTGCCAGCCCAGACGGGTCAGCAGCATCTTCAACTGGACGTAGGTGCAGTTCTGCGCCTCATCCACGACGATGAAGGCGTTGTTCAGCGTGCGGCCGCGCATGTAGCCGATGGGGGCGATCTCGATCAGCCCCTCGGCCATCAGGGCCTTGACCCGCTTCATGCTGAGGCGGTCCGACAGGGCGTCGTAGAGGGGGCGCAGATAGGGGGCCAGCTTGTCCTCCATGTCGCCGGGCAGGAAGCCGATCGACTCCCCGGCCTCGACGGCAGGGCGCGAAAGGACGATGCGCCCGATCTTGCCGGCTTCCAGGGCCTCGACCGCCTTGGCGACCGCCAGATAGGTCTTGCCGGTGCCTGCCGGGCCGAGGGCCAGAACCAGGTTATGAGCGTCGACGGCTTCCATCAGCTCGGCCTGACCGTCCGACTTGGGCTTCAGCGTCTTGAGATAGGCCTGGTCGCGGTCGTCGTTCGAGGGGTAGGGCGACCAGCCGTTGCGAGGCGGCAATCGCCGCACCTTGGCGTCCTGCAGGAACTCTCGCGAATCCAGAACGCCTTCACGGACTTGATGCTTGATGGCCGAACGCTTGGTCATGAACGCCTCCAGGGCATGAAAAAAGGCGAGCCCGGCAGGGTCTCGCCTTGAACGACGGTGGGGGAGGAACAGGCCGGATCTGCGCGGCGGCCGCCGGGATCAGCTGCAGGGTCGTCGCCGCAGCAGAGGCGTCGTCCTGGAACCGGTCGCGAACACGCCACGCGCATTCTCCAGTATCTGACCGGACCGGGCTTGATCCGGCTTCGGATCCGGGGCCGAAATGGCGACCTCGAATCGCATCAACAGAATGATGCTAACGTAGTTTATGAGGGCTTAAAGCCATCATTTTCTGAAACATAGGCGGTGTTCGGATGAGTGTTTACAGCCTTGGAGACAGCAGGCCGCAGCTTCCGCCGGAAGGCGAATACTGGATTGCGCCGAATGCAACGGTTCTAGGGAATGTGATTCTGCATCCCGGCGCCAGCATCTGGTTCAACACGGTTTTGCGAGGGGACAATGATCCGATCGTGATTGGCCACGACAGCAATATTCAGGACGGCAGCATCCTGCATACGGACGTCGGCTCGCCCCTGACCATCGGGACCGGGGTGACGGTGGGGCACAAGGCCATGCTGCACGGCTGCACCATCGGCGATAACAGCCTGATCGGCATTGGGGCGGTTGTTCTGAACGGCGCGCGCATCGGGAAGAACTGCCTGATCGGGGCCAACGCCCTGATCACCGAAGGCAAGGTCATTCCTGACAACAGTCTGGTCATGGGCCAGCCCGGCAAGGTGGTGCGGGAACTGGACGAAGGACAGATTGAAGCCCTGCGCGTCTCGGCCCAGCACTATGTCCAGAACTGGCGCCGCTATAGCCGGGAACTGAAACCGCTGCCCTGAGCCCCGCTGGGAGGGGGCGCGTCAGGATGGCACAGCCTGCCGGCGGCTTTTGCAGTTCAGGGCAACGGAAACGCAAGGCTTTCGCGCTTTGATGCGACATTGACCCGGCCCGCGACTTGCAGGGCGCGGCGCGACGAACATGCAGGAGAGCCCAGCCGATGCGGGTGCGGATCAAGACTTTGCTGGCGGCGACCGGGGCCTTTGTCGGCCTCATGGCGATCGCCGACGCGGCTGCGGCTCAGTGCGGCGGCAACACCTGCCAACCGCCCCCGCCTCCGCCGCCACCGCCAATTCCGGGCGGACCGTGCGGTGGCGGTGGTTGCATCCCGCCTGTGGCGCCGCCGTGCTGCGGGTCCGGCGGCAGCGTCAACGTGAACGTCAATGTGAACGCCAACGCCTCGGCGACGGCGCGCGCCATTGCAGGCGCGCGCAGCGGAGCAACGGTGATCGTGGGCGGCGGCGGGGGCGCTTACTTCAATGTCGACCAGCCCTATCCCACGACGATCCAGGGCCTGTCGGTTGAAGGCAAGACCATGGAGATGATCCGCGTGCCCTACACGGCCTCGCGTCGCATGGAGAAGCGCGTCGTCATTCAGGCCTATTGCATCGACGACCGCGCCGTCCCGCATCCGGCGTCGCAGGTGCGCCCGGGTAAGGACGTGGGCATGGATTACGAGGGGGAATTATACCGCTGCATCGCCGGCACCAAACTGCAGTGGACCATAGGCGACGAGATGGGCGGTCCGGGCGAGACCATCAACTGCAACAAGCGCGAGGCCCTGTGGTACGGGCGCGGGGGGATGCTGGAATGCCGACCCGAGAAGCAGGAGCGTGACTGCAACGAGCGCTCACTTCTGCGTCGTTATGGTGCGGGCGTGAAGGTTCTGACCATGATCCGCGAGGAAACCTATACCGAGTATCGCGAGGAAATGGTCGAGGCTGTCGGGGCCGTGGCCTCTGGCGCCGTCATCATGCTGGACGGCGGCGTGGGCGGCCGGGTCTTCTGAACAGGCTGTTCAGCCTGGCGTCATGCAGGCGCAGCTAGATTTCCGTCATCGGCTCTCCGTCGATAGGCCAAAGACTTGGGGCCCCGATCCGCTGGATCGGGGCCCCTTTTTCGTCAGGCCTGAAGCCCTTACTGGCTTGGCGGCTTGTCCGAGACGACCTCGGCCTTCCATGCCGTGTTCGCCGTCAGATATTGCCGCGCGGCGGCCTGGATGTCGGCGACCGTGAAGGATTCCAGGTCACTGATGTGCGTCTGGATCTGTTCAACGCTCGCCGGCCTGGCGGCCAGGTCGTCCAGTTGACCCAGCCAGTACTCATTTCCGGCCTGGCTGCGCCGCAGGGACTCGATCGTGGGCAGGCGGGCGCGGCTCAGTTCGTCTTCGGTGATCGGCGTATCCCGCAGCGAGGCGGTGATGGCGTCCACGGCGGCATAGAAGGCCGGGATCTTGTCGGCAGCCGTCTCGGCCATCACGAAGATGGAGCCGTAGCCCTTGAACACGTCAGAGGCGGACGACCCGACGCGCGGCGAATAGGCCAGAGCCTGCTTCTCGCGAATCTCGTCCAGAACGCGAAGCTTGAACACTTCCGCCAGAATGCTGACCTTGCGGGCTTCGGTGCGGTCATCGACAGCGTCCGTGGTCGGCCAGGCGATATAGCCGAGAGCCTGTTCGGCCGGGCCGGTGTGGGTCAGGCGCACCGGTTGGGCGGTCGGTGCGGGGAAGCGACGCTGGTCGGACCCAGGCAGGGGTTGAGCTGCCGGAGCGCGGGTCGGCAAGGCAGCGAAGGTCGAGGCCACGGCGGCCACGGCGTCGTCCACCGTGACGTCTCCCACCATGACAATGTCGATCGGCCCGCTCGACAGGCCCTGGACCACGCCTTGCTTCAGCTCCTCCAAAGTGAAGGCGGCGATATCCGACGCCGCAGGCACGGTTTCGCGCTTGTCCCCGCTGGCCAGCAGGCCCGACGCCTGAATGCCGAAGGCGCCGCCCGGCGTCGCGAGTTGCTGAGCCAGGATCTGCGGGAAGTAGGCCTTGATCTGTTCGAACGGCGCTGCGCGCAGGCCGGGATCGGTCAGGTAGGCGGCCAGAACCTGCATCTGCAGCTGCAGATCGGCAGGGCGTGTCGCGCCAGACAACTGATAGGCGTCGCCGTCGATGGCGAAACCGGCGCTGTAGATCTTGCCGGTCAGGACACGGCTCAGCTCGTCCGCGGTCAACTTGCCGAGGCCGCCCTGGGTGAAGATCATGGGCGCGAGCATTTGCGACGTGAAGCGGTCAGTCGGCAGACCTTCCTCGCCAATGCCGGTGCGGACCGAGATGAGAATCTGCTCGTCCTTGAAGGTCGTCGGTTTGACGGTCAGACGCACGCCGTTGGCGAAGTTGACCACAGTGGCTCCGACAGCAGCCACTTCGGCCCGATTGACGGGGGCTGCGGCCGCGCCGAAGTCGGCGTAGGGCCACTGAAGCTCGGCCTGAGCGGCGCGAGCGGTCACGGGCACGGCTCGGCTGGCTTGCAGGGCAGCGGTGACGCCGGCCTCGCCGCCCTCGATGGCTTCAGGCGTGACCACCAGCGCGAGCGGGCCCTGTCCCTCGAACACGGTTTTGACGGCGGCGTCGACCTGGGCGGCTTTCAGGTCCTTAACCACAGCGTCGAACAGCGCCAGGTTGGTGGCGGGAGCAGAAAAGACGAGGTCGTCGTTGGCGGCGCCCAGGATGGCGTTGGCCAGGCCCGGGGTGCTGCGGGTTGCTGCGGCCTGGACGGCGTTCTCGAGCGCCGTCCGGTTGTTCGCGATTTCGCGATCCAGCTCGGCTTGGCTGACGCCGAACTGCACCAGGCGGCGCTGTTCCTGGTCGATGGTTTCCAAGGCCCGCGTCAGACCGTTCGGGTTGAAGTTGGCGGAGATGGAGCCGATGTCGACGCTTCGGAAAAGGCTGCCGCTGCCGGCGCTGGCCTGGATAAAGGGCGGGTTGTCGGCGCGGGCGATTTCGCCGAGTCGACGGTTCAGGACGGCAAGCCCCAGATTTTGCAGCAGGCTGTCGCGCCGCTCCGCAACTGTATCAGGGTCGAGGTCCGGATTGCGGACCCAGTTCAACTGGATCGAGGACTGCACGCCGGGTTCGACCAGAATGCGCGTTTCCGGCGAACGGGCCGCGACCGTTCCCAGATCGGGATTTGGACCATCAGCCGCCTTGGGGCGCCAGTCAGCGAACGTGGCGCGGATCTTGGCTTCCATCTGATCGACGTCGAAGTCCCCGACGGCGATCATGGTGGCGCGCGACGGACGGTAATAGGCGTTGTAGAATTCGACGAAACGCTCCCGCGGCGCCGAGCGGATAATGCTCAGATCACCGATGGGCAGGCGGTTCGAGAGACGCTGCCCGGGCGCCAGCAAGGCGATCTGCGCCTTCAGCGAGCGCAGGCCGGGCGTGTTGCGCAGACGCTCCTCGCCCTCGATGACGCCGCGCTCGGCGTCGATGTCCTCGGCCTTCATCAGGGCTTCGGACACCTGTTCGCGCATGATGCGCAGCGAGGTGTCGACGGTCTCGTCGTTGGTGCGGGGCAGTTCCAGGGTATAGGCGGTCTGGTCGAAGCTGGTGAAGGCGTTGGTGTCCGCGCCAAAGGCCAGGCCCAGGCGTTCGAGGATACGCAGCAGCTCGTTTTCGGGCACGTTTGTCGTGCCGTTGAAGGCCATGTGCTCCATGAAGTGAGCCAGACCGAGCTGATCCTCGTTTTCCATCAGCGACCCTGCGGCGATGCGCAGGCGAAGCGAAGCCTGACCTGGGGGCGTGGCGTTCTTCAGGATGGCGTAACGCATCCCGTTCGGCAGGGTGCCGAACCGGACATTGGCGTCAGCGGGAATATCGCTGGCGGACTGAGCCCAGGGTTGGGCCGGCTGGGCGTCCTGTGCGGCGGCGGCGGGCGCTGTCAGAGCCAGGGCGGGCAGAGCCGCCCCGCCCAGCAGGGCGAGGCTGGAAGCGGCGAGCAGCAGCAGGCGGCGAGGGGATCGCATTCAGATGTCTCCGAACCGTGCGATCAGGCTGCCCCCGGGACTGACTGCGGCCTTGCACGGTGAGTGTCGCGTGCGACGACATTCGCACATTCACTCAGCCTGACAAAGGTCCTTGACTACCTCAAGTTACCGAAAGTTAATTTCCGCCCGTCCGCGTCACATAGAAGGTCGCGGTGTTGCCGACGGCATTGGCGCCGGCAATGACGTTGCGGCCCGAGCCGTTGATGGTCGTGTTCGCCACGGCGCTGACATTGCCGCTGTTGGTCTGCACGTTTCGAGCGTTCAGATCTCCCACGCATTCGGCGCAGGCGTAGCCGGTGACCGAGTTGCCGGCGGCGTTGGCGCCGACATAGGCGTCATAGCCCTTTTCGCCGACGAATGAGCCGGTGGCCTCGACGCCGCCGGAGTTCACCTGAGTGTTGTCGATATCGACATAGATATCGTTGTTGCCAACGGTCACTTCGTTGGCAACGGCGGTGGCCGCAGCCGTCGCCTTGCCGAAGTCATAGGAGCTGAGCTCAGCCTCGCTGCGGATGAAGGCGCTGTTGGCCTGGTCGGTGGTGGGGACCAGGGATCCGCCTTGATTGTAGAAGACCGCCTTGTTGCCGCCGGCGTGCGCGCGGGCGGCGAGATTCCAACCGTTGCCGGCATAGACGCCGGTGTCCGCCTCGACGATCGCGCCCAATGAGCGTTGTCGGACTTCCAGCGCCTGGTTGGCGTTGGGCGTGGAGGTGGCTTGCACGGCGTTGGCGATGGCCTGGGTGCTGAAATCCGCCGGCTCGCGCACGAAGCGCGGCGAGGCCGTGTTCGTGGCCCGAACCACGCCCGTAGCTGACTGGTCGATGCTCCCTGTCAGAGAGGCTCTTCCGGCTTCCGAACCCGATCCCGCCAGAGCGACGGTGTTGCCAATGGCGGCGGCGGCGATCTGACCGCCCCCCACAAGCTGGGCGTCCTGTCCGGTGAGCGCCGTGGAAGCGGTGACGTCGCCGCTGACCGACTGGGTCGCGTCGAGCGCCATCTGGGCGTTGTTCGCCGTCCCGGCCAGATAGTTGCCGCGCGCCTGTGTGACCGCGGTCACCAGACCCGTGGTTTCGCCGCCCAGGGTCAGACTGGTTTCGGCTCGTGCGTCGCCGCCCATCACTTGAGACGAGACGACATCGCTATCCTGGCCGTCGATCCCGCCGATCAGGCTGTTGCCCTGGGCAACGTTGGACACCGTCACCTGAGCGCTGACGTCGACAACGTTCAGCGTCTGCCCTGCGACCACGTCGCCCAGTTGAAGTTGTTGGTTCAGGACCAGACCGCGGTCCTGGGCCGCGACCTCAGTAACGGCCGCGGCGCACATCGCCGTCGCGGCGATCGTGCCAGCGAGACGGATCCGCGCGTGTCTGACCATTGTTCGTTTCCGTGTTTGCGTAGGCTGGATAGTAGCCGCCGGTGGGGCCGACGGGAGAGTCGCCCAGAGGATCGTTGGCGGGGCTGAGGCAGACCTCCGGGCCCGGCGCCCCATAGAGATTGGCCATAAACTCGACCGTGGCGCGTTCCACCAGGGCGCGGACGGCCAGTTGCACCGGCTCCATTCCGCTGGTGCCGGCCGAGATGTCGAAGACATTGCCGTTCAGGAAGTCGAACACGCCCGCCGAGATTTCACGACCGACGATCTGCTTCTGATAGGAAACCACGTCGACGACCTCGAGCGTGGTGGTCTGCACCAGGCGCAGGTCGAGGGCGATGTTCATTACGAAGACCTTGCCTGTCAGCAGGCCGGAGCCGCCGCCCTGTTCGACTTCGCCGCCCGCGATGTCGAAGCCGCCGGAGCGGATATTGTAGTTCACCTCGGTAATGCCGCCGACCACGTAGAAGTCCGAGCCCGGCACCTGGCCAGCCAGGATCCGGCGATAGGCGGCGTCTTGGGGGGCGCCGTTGGGCTGATCATCGCTGATCAGCTTGTTGTTGGCGTAGCGCAGCTCCAGTTCGGACACCGAGGTGTCATAACGCTCGACGATGCGCGCCCCAGCCTTGGCGAGGGCCGTGTTCGTCATCAGCGAAGCGCCTTGGGTGATCTGGCGGCCGCCGTCAGCGGAGATCGAGCCCGTGTAGTCGCTGATCCGGCCCACAGCCATGCGAGGCGACGGCAGATTATAGCGGCGCGCGTAATCAGCCAGGCAGTAGAGCGCAGTCGAATAGGGGGTCGGGTTCGAGGTCACAGGCGCATTGCCGATCGGCGTTGCGTAGTTGCCCGACGGACCGGCGCTGGTGGCGCACCCGGCCAGCACGCTGGCGGCGGCGAGCACTACGGCGGCGACCCGAATTGGGTGGGGATTGTGCAGACGCATCAGAAATTCAGAGTCCCGTTCAGAGCGGTTCCGGCGGTGATGTCGCCGGTGTTGCTCTGTGTGGAGTTGACGATCACTGTGTTCCGATTGCCCTGCACCACGACGTTGAGATTGTTGCCGATGGCGGTGGCGCCCCCAATCGACGTGCCGGTGTTGGAGGAGCCGGTGCCTGCGTAGCCGCTCGATACGCCAGCGGATGAACTGGAGTAGCTGCTAGCCCCCGATTGGATGATGCCGTTGACGATCAGCCGGTTTCCGTTGCCGTCCCTGGTCGATCCGCTCGAGGGCTGGGCGGTGGTGTATCGCGAGGCCCCATAGCCGGCCTGGAACTGCGCCGCGCCGGCCGACCCGGTCGATTGCGCTGATACGGTGCTGGCCGCAACCACCGGCAGGGCCAGGGTGACGACGGTCAGGATCAGTCTTTGAAACGGCATAAGATACTCCGCGGGCGATGCGGGTCGCCAAGCAACCCTCGTGCCAGTTTGAAACGCGGGTCTTAAGATCGGCTTGAGATTGCGCTGCTCTTTGTCCATCAAGGGCTTATGCAGCATTCATCCGAAGATCCGGCGAGGCCGCCCCGCGAGCGAGCGTTCAACGCTCCCTTCCTGCCGGTGCTGATAGCGGCCTCCATGCCCGTGCTTTTCTGGTTGCAGGAGCGATTGCCGGATCAGGGCATGTCCATGGCCTTCCGGGCCGTCGATCTTTGGCAGGGGCGGTGGACGGGGCTTTTTACCTCCATGCTGCTTCATGGCGGCTGGACCCATGTGATCATGAACGCCGTTGGAGCCCTGGCCTTTGGGACGCCGGTTGCGCGGCTGCTGTCGCGTCGCCTGGCGCCGCTCGCCTTTGTTGCACTCTATATCGCCAGCGGCGTTGTAGCCGCCTTCGGCTTCGCTCTGTGCCACCCTGATAGCGCCAGCAATCTGGTGGGCGCGTCGGGAGCGGTGTTCGGCCTGATCGGAGCGGCGACGCGTCTCATGGGGGGACATGGCGAGGTGATGCCGTTGTTCCACTCCGCCGTTCTGAAACAGGCGGCGGTCTGGATGTCCGTGAACCTGGTGATCGGCCTGGTCGGTTTTGCTCCGGGCGGGGGCGGCGCCAGTATCGCCTGGGAGGCGCACGCCTTTGGCTTCGTTTTCGGTCTGCTGGCGATCGGTCCGGTAGCCCGCTGGCTTGGGCCGCGACCGGATTTGCGTCCGGCCCAAGTCTGAGCGATCCTTCTCTCCTGTAGCGGCCGGTCCGCGGTCGCCTTTCTCGACAGATGGAAGGAGCCGCCATGTTGGTCGCCGAAATTTTGAAAGGTAAGGGGCAGGCGGTTTTCACCCTGTCGCCCGAGACCCTTCTGAGCGAGGCATGCGCCGAACTGGACCTCAAGCGCGTGGGCGCCTTGATCGTATGCGAGGGCGACGCTGTCGTAGGCGTCCTCTCGGAGCGGGACATTGTTCGTGCGATTTCGCGGGACGGTGTCGTGGCGCTGTCGCGTGCGGCGTCTCACTATATGACAACCGAGGTGATTTTCGCTGCGCCAACTGAAACGGTTTCAGTGCTGATGGAGCGAATGACGGACCGTCGGGTTCGTCATCTGCCCGTGTTGCGTGAGCACCAGCTGGCGGGCGTCGTCTCCATAGGCGATGTAGTGAAGTGCCAGATCGCGGAGGCCAGGCAGGAAGCCGAGAGCCTGCGCACCTATATAGCTGCGGGTTAGGCCGGCTCGAGGGTCTGAGCGATTGGCGTTCGTTCGGTTTTTTATGAATCCGTCATTGTAGGCTTGTGGACTCGGGGTTGGGTCCGTATATCCGCCGCTCGCTTGGAGACGGGCGGTGCGCGGGGTTCGGCGACGGGCTTTGCGAAGTGGATTTGGGAGCCTTGGGTTTCGGGTTTGCGGAAAGGCTGAAAGGCCTGGTTGACATGGGGTTTGGCTTTCCTTAGAAGGCCGCCTCCTC